>ENA-OQDT01000162-OQDT01000162.1-human-gut-metagenome-genome-assembly--contig:-NODE-162-length-42244-cov-4.883990_pt1 | contig 42244 bp, 40 predicted proteins | sample MGYA00242786_ERZ504617 | MGnify/ENA primary metagenome ERZ504617 (study PRJEB26092, sample SAMD00036337) | human gut metagenome | host: Homo sapiens | study: EMG produced TPA metagenomics assembly of...
AGCATTAAAAGAGATGCTGGTTCCTGGTGTTATGGCAGTGCTTGCACCACTGGTAGTGGGAATCCTTCTTGGACCTTCCGCACTTGGCGGACTTCTTGCAGGAGCACTCGTAACAGGTGTTATGATGGCAATCTTCATGTCCAATGCAGGTGGAGCATGGGATAATGCTAAGAAATATATCGAAGACGGTAACCACGGTGGAAAAGGAAGTGAAGCTCATAAAGCAGCTGTAGTCGGAGACACTGTTGGTGATCCATTCAAAGATACGTCAGGACCTTCTATTAACATCCTGATCAAATTGATGACAGTTGTATCACTGGTGTTCGCACCATTGTTCCTGTCAATTGGCGGATTGTTATAGGAAGAAGCATAAAAATGAAAAGAGGTATCTGTACCAAAGTGATGTGTACAGATATCTCTTTTCGTTTTATGTATTCGGAAGAATTTTTATGGATGATTTATAGAAAGTTGAGAAAAATAATAGAATTGAGGGACTGGCAACCCCCAGCTGTTTGTGATAATATATGTGTCGGGACTTTTATTAATGTTTGAAAATAGATAGAAAAGAGGCAATAAAGATGACAAAAGTAGATATTATTTCAGGATTCCTCGGAGCAGGAAAAACTACATTTATCAAAAAGCTGCTCAGCGACGTATGGGCAGGAGAGAAACTTGTACTGATTGAAAATGAATTTGGTGAGATCGGTATTGATGGAGGATTCCTGAAAGATGCAGGAATCGAGATTACAGAGATGAACTCAGGATGTATCTGCTGCACCCTGGTAGGTGATTTCAGCAAAGCACTGGTAAAAGTATTGGACGAGTATCATCCAGATCGTGTTATCATCGAGCCGTCGGGAGTAGGTAAATTATCCGATGTAGCCAGAGCAATCGAGGCAGTAGAGAAAGATGCTGATATCGAGATCGATGGAAGAATCACTGTTGTAGATGGTAAAAAAGCGAAGATGTACATGAAGAACTTTGGAGAATTCTTCAAAGATCAGGTAGAGCATGCATCTACAATTGTTGTGAGCCGTACACAGATGATGACTGATGAAAAGGTAGAAGAGTGCGTGCACACACTTCGTGAGGAAAATGCAGAAGCAACCATCATCTCCACTCCATGGGATGAACTTGGAAGAGAGGCGATCAGCCATGCACTGACAAAGGGAGCTGAGATTGAGAGCCTGTTTGAAGAACATGGAGATCACGACCATTGTGACCACGATCATCATGATCACGATCACGACCATTGTGACCATGATCACCATGACCACGATCATGATCACTGCGATCACGACCATCATGATCACTGCGATCACGACCATCATGATCACTGCGATCACGACCATCATGATCACTGCGATCACGATCATCATGACCACGATCATCATGACCATGATCATGATTGCTGCTGTGGACACGATCACGATCATCACCACCATCATCATGCAGATGATGTGTTTACAAGCTGGGGCAAAGAGACTGTTCATAAATATACCGAAGAAGAACTGGATTATCTGCTGAAGGCACTGTCAGAGACAACATCTTACGGAACAATTCTTCGTTCCAAAGGTATTATCCAGATGACAGACGGATCATGGAAACAGTTCGACTTAGTACCGGAAGAGTACGAAGTAAGAGAAGGACAGCCGGACTACACAGGACGTATCTGTGTAATCGGAACAGACCTGAAAGAGGACGACCTTCTGAAATTATTCCACGTATAGGATACTAATAATTGGCTCCATATTATTATGGAGCCAAAAATCACAATATAACCATAAAAGAAAGAGGTGCGAGTATGGCAACACCTATGTTTATTGTCACGGGATTCTTAGACAGTGGTAAAACAACCATGATAAAAGATACCCTGATGGAACAGGAATGGATCGAACCGGGACTTACACTGCTGCTTCTCTGTGAAGAAGGAGAAGAAGAGTATCCGGAAGAATATTTGAAAGAAAAGAATATGGCAGTTCTGAAAATTGAAGAATTCGAACAGCTGAACACTGTATTTTTCAAAAACTGTGAAAGAAATTATCATCCGGCACAGATCGTTATTGAATATAACGGAATGTGGAAACTGGAAGATCTGCTTTCGATCAGATATCCAAGAAGCTTCGAGCTGCAGGGCGTATATTCAACCGTTAATGGTATGACATTGGATATGTATCTGATGAATATGAGAAATATGCTGATGGAACAGCTGACAGAATCAGAACTGATCGTTGTAAACCGCTGTGCAGACGGCGTTAACAGATCAGGATTCAGACGTGCACTGAAAGTGCAGAACCCGATGGCACAGCTCCTTTTTGAAGATATGCAGGGTAAGATCATAGAACCGTCTGAAGAAGATCTTCCATATGACGTAAAAGGTGATAAGATTGTGCTGGACGATGTTGACTTTGGAGTATGGTATGTGGATGCATATGATCATCCGGAATTATATCTTCATAAAGAGATTGATTTTAAAGGACAGATCTTTCGGCCGAAGGGGATGCCGGACAATATGTTCGTTCCGGTCAGAGAGATCATGACCTGCTGTGCGGACGATGTACGTTATTACGGATATCCATGTAAGGCAGAAATGAAAATTGATGCAAAGACAAAATCCTGGATGCAGATCCGTGCAAGATTCGAGTACGAGGCAGTAAGTTCCTTTGGAAACAAACAGCCGGTATTGTATCTGATCGATATGGAACCAGCCGCAGAGCCGGAAGATAAGGTTGTGTATTTAGGGTAATTGGGATTTAATTTATTAACTGGGAAGCGGCCTCTCAGTCCTTGAAGGAAACAATAGATAAGGCTTCTTGTTCAGGTTCCATACCATAAGAAACACTAAGAGAGTCAGAATCACCTAAAAGCAAAGGAACTACGCTCAAACTCGGCGTTCGCCTCAAACACGTTCGCTTCGTTCCTTTAACGGTGCTTCTGACTCTCTAATTGTTTCTAACGGCATTCCACATTCACAATAATCCTTATCTATTGTTTCCTTCAAGTCGTGACTGGCAGCGAATGTTAATAAATAAAATGCCCGGAAGTGTAACCCGGTGGAAGCCACTACGGTTACGCATTTGCCATTCATTCGTAAGGCATTTGATACACACGGAATAAAACTTGGAAAGGCGTTCCAGTGAATGTGAAAGAGGCGTTGGTAATTCTTAAGGGGCAAAATTCTGCGTTGGGTTTTCAAAATTTGACTGTCTGAGGCGTATGCCGAGTTTCAAATTTTGAAAGCCTGCTTTTAGCAGAATTTTGCCCCTTTAGAATTGACCCGCCGATGGAACCTGAACAGGAACACCTTTCCAAGCTTTATTCCGGTTCGGGTATCCACAGCCTTCCTGAATTAAATCCCAAGCTTATTTTATATCAGAATATACGACGTTTCCTCCGCAGATCGTATATTTCACCTTACCGGTAAGTTCTTCTCCGGTAAATGGTGAGTTTGATGATTTGGAAGCATATTCTTTCGGGATCCATGTTTCATCAGGGTCAAATATAACAAAGTCTGCATCTGCACCTTCCTGAATTGTTCCATAAGGCAGGTGATATAGCTTTGCAGGGTTCACTGTCATTTTTTCCAGAAGTTGTATCATGGTCAGATATCCGGGCTTTACAAGGTTGGTGATACCGAGTGCAAGGGAGGTCTCGAGACCGATAATGCCGCTTGGGGCTTCTGTGATCGGTTTGGATTTTTCTTCTGTGCTGTGTGGGGCATGATCCGTAGCAATCAGGTCAATAGTTCCATCAGCGAGTCCTGCAATAATCTGCTGGCGGTCATTTTCCGTACGAAGCGGCGGATTCATCTTTGCCAGCGTGCCATGTTCCAAAACAGCGTCTTCTGTTAAGGAGAAGTGGTGCGGTGTTGCCTCAGCGTGTAATTTTGCCCCCAGTTTTTTGTATGTACGGATCAGATCAATCGATACACCGGAACTGATATGCTGGATTACAACATCTGCACCGGAACGGAGCGCCAGAAGACAGTCTCTTGCCACCAGTGCTTCTTCGGCAATGGATGGAGAACCGTAGATGCCGAGTGCATCGGATACTTTGCCATGATTGATTCCATTGTTGCGGATAAAAGCCGGGTCTTCTTCGTGAAGACTGATCGGAACGTTTAACTTTGCGGCATTTTTCATCGCCTGATAGCAGAACTCAGCATTCAGAAGAGGGATGCCGTCATCGGTAAATCCGCATGCCCCGGCTTCTTTTAATGCAAGCATGTCTACTTCGTCCCGGCCCTTTAATGAACGGGAGATTGCAGCAGCCTGGAAGATACGGATATCTTCTTTGGAAGCACGTGCAAGAGTATCTTTTAGGGTATCTGTATTGTCGACCGTAGGGGATGTATTCGCCATACAGATTACAGTAGTAAACCCGCCTTTTGCAGATGCCTTTGCTCCTGTATGGATATCTTCTTTATATGTAAATCCCGGATCACGGAAATGTACATGTGTATCGATGAGTCCCGGTCCGACAACGAGTCCTCCGGCTTCCAGAATCTCCTCGGAATCTTCTGAAATTTCAGGTGCGATTTTTGCAATTTTTCCGTTCTTCACCAGTATATCCATATGCTCGGACAGACCAGATGCAGGATCTACCACAAGTCCATGTTTGATGATCATGATAAATTTCCTCCTTAAAAATCTGATGTTAAAATACAGTAAATATTATAAATGTAGTATAATGTATTGGAAATGGACTTGTCAATTAAGAGACATGGAACAGGAAAGCTGAATATATGAGAAATAAAAGGAGCACGTAGAACAGAAATGGGATTTAAACGTTTGGAAAAGAATTTGATCGATATTATAAAAGAAGAACAGGCAAAACTTGGATTTCGAAAAGAAGAGATCCGTTTGTATTATCCATTGATTTCCCTCAATCATTTCTTTGAGGCGGATGACGATGTGGATGAGATGCAGACACGTCTGGAACAGTTCCCGGAAGAAGTAAAGAAAAAACTCGGAGATATCTGTGTGACGCACAAAAAAGACAGATTCTGCCTGCATATTCCAGAACAGGGAAGTGTCTATGTACATGAACATACGGCAGAAAATGAATTCATCAAAAAGCTGGTGGAGCTGATGATGAATCACGGAATCAAAAAAGAAGATATCCTTGCGATATTTCAGAAAGAGGCAAAAGATATCAGGGTGGGAGATATGCACAACGGAGAATTTGACTTTTGGGTAAGATTTCCGGAAGAAAATGAGGACGAATACTATTACTGTTTTAAGGACGAAGGGTGTCATATGATCTATCACCGTTTTTTGCCGGAAGATTATGCAGATTTCGGATTCTGAAAGGCAGTCGGAAAAGAATAAAAATACAGATGCAGACAGGAATTATAATTATAACTTATAAATGCTGCCTGCATTTTTAATTATAAAATATCTTGCTATATGTAAAGATTCATGATAAGCTATCCTACATCGTGCTAAAGCAAAGACGTGCTAAAGCGATTTGGGTGAGGATTTATTCTCAAAATAATGACAATTACTTTGACGAATTTGCTGCAATGCGATTACGTTATCATAAAAAACTCAGGAGAGTCTTTTCGTAATGAAATGAAAAGCGCCGAAGGTGTAAGCAGAAAACAGATCTGCAAATCTCTCAGGCAAAAGGATGGAGGAATGAATTATGGGAATTTTTGGACGTATTGACACTTTTATCACATGGTTTGACGGAGTCGTGTGGGGACTTCCGTTAATCATCTTAATTCTGGTCACAGGAATTTTTCTGACTGTGCGCTTGGGCCTTCTTCAGGTAAGGTATCTTGGAAAAGCGTTAAAATTCATGGTGAAAAATGAAGAAGACGGACACGGAGAAGTAACTAGCTTTGGAGCTCTTTGTACCGCATTATCAGCAACAATCGGTACCGGTAATATCGTCGGTGTGGCAACCGCAATTTCTGCAGGTGGACCGGGAGCATTATTCTGGATGATCCTGACGGCATTTTTAGGAATGGCAACGAAGTATTCGGAAGGTCTTCTGGCAGTAAAATACCGTACGATCGATGAAGACGGGCATGTACTTGGCGGACCGTTTTATTACATTGAGAATGGAATGGGCGTAAAGGTTCAGATGGCTTGCAAAGATATTTGCATTCTTTGGAGCAGGAGTTGGCTTGTTCGGAATCGGTACATTTACACAGGTGAATGGTATCTCATCTGCAGTCCGTAACTTTTTTGATCCGGACATGGCGCATACAGTAGCATTATTTGGAAATGATTATTCATGGGCAACTGTAATATCCTGTCTGGTACTGACGGTATGTGTCGGAATGGTTGTATTAGGTGGAATCAAGAGAATTGCAAAAGTATCTGAGATCGTCGTTCCGTTCATGGCGGTTCTGTATGTAGTATTGGCAGTCATTATCATGGTGACAAATATTACCGCAATTCCGGCAGCTATTGTAACAATTGTAAAATCAGCATTTACCGGAAGCGCACTGGCCGGTGGTGCAATGGGAAGTATGATCGTAGCAATGCAGAAAGGTATTGCCAGAGGAATCTTCTCGAATGAATCCGGACTTGGAAGCGCACCGATCGCAGCGGCTGCAGCACAGACCAAAGAACCTGCAAGACAGGGACTGGTGTCAATGACCGGTACATTTATTGATACGATCGTAATCTGTACGATGACAGGACTTTCTATTGTCATTACAGGAACATGGAATACGGGACTGGAAGGTGTGGAAATTACGACAGCGGCCTTCCAGAAGGGACTTCCGTTCCCGCCGGTTGTGGCATCCTTTGCATTGATGATTTGTCTGGTATTTTTTGCATTTACAACGATTCTTGGATGGGATTATTACGGAGAACGATGCCTGGAATATCTGTTTAATAAGAATATGAAAGCTGTAAAAGCGTATAGATGGCTTTATATTATATGTGTATTCATCGGACCATATATGACGGTTGCGGCAGTATGGAATATCGCAGATATCTTCAATGCATTGATGGCAATCCCAAATCTGATAGCCTTGCTTGCACTCAGCAAAGTCATAGTAAAAGAAACGAAAGCGTTTACGGAAAAGCTGAATGTGGAAGAGAAGAATCAGAGAATTCTCAAAGGAATGAATGCAGAGAATGTATAATAGAATATAAGTTCTGTAGAGCATATGGTGATAAAATACAGGGATTTTGGTATAAGAAGCAGAATCCCTGTATTTATTTTTGTCCTCTTATTTGATAGAAAAATTATGCTGGACGCAGAATTTATAAAAGGTCATACTTTTCTTTAAAAGTCCGTATTATTTTCTAAAATAAAAACAAAATACATACAATGTTTGTGTAAATTTGTGTAAAATGTGTTAAAATGTAAGAAAACAAAGGACAGGTGCAAAAATGAAGAAACAAAAGAAAGATCCATTGTATAAAAGCTTCGGTTATGCATTTGCTGGAATATTTGCAGTGGTAACGAAGGAACGGAATATGAAGATTCATTGTGTGGCAATGGTTTGTGTGGTGATCGCAGGATTCGTATTTCATATTACACCGGTAGAGTGGTGTATCTGCCTGACATTGTTTGGTCTGGTCATGGCATTGGAAATGGTGAATACGGCGGTAGAAGCAGTGGTCGATCTGGTCACGGAAGAGAGAAAGCCGCTTGCAAAGCTTGCCAAAGATGCGGCGGCAGGAGCAGTACTGATCGCGGCAATCATGGCAGCAATTGCAGGGATGATCATATTTATTCCAAAGCTTTTGGAAAGCCTGTCTATATAGACATCGAAAGGAGAACGACCTATGGAAAAATTAGGAAGCGGATTAAAGAAAGTATTACTTGCAGGAATCGGAGCAGTTGCAGTCACAGGAGAGAAATCAAAAGAACTTCTGGATGAGATGGTGAAAAAGGGTGAGCTGACTGTTGAACAGGGCAAAGCACTGAATGAAGAACTTAAGCATAACATCAAGTCGACAGTAAAAGAAAAAGTGAATGTAAAAGTAAAAACATCTTCACCGGAAGAACTGGATGAGCTTTTGGATAAGATGACTCCGGAACAGATGGCATTGTTGAAACAGAGAATTGATGAGATGGAGAAAAAACAGGAAGAATTTGAAGCTGCAGAGACGGTAGAAGATGTGGCAGACGAATCCGTATGCGAAGATGCGGCAGAGAAAGCAGCGGAAGAAGAGACAGCTGAGAACGAAGATATTTAAAGAGGAACAGGTTCATGAGTAAGGGAGAATCCAAAGAATACCGTACCAGGTTAAAGGAGATTACATCCGTACTTCATAAATATGGAATCACCAGGGGAATTACGCCTCAGAAACTCCGGATGATACTGGAGGATCTGGGGCCTACTTATATTAAAATTGGTCAGATTATGTCACTGCATTCAGACATTTTACCGAAAAGGTATTGTGATGAACTGATGTGTCTGCGTTCAGAAGTAACTCCGATGGAATTTCCGGAAGTAAAAGAAGTGATCGAACAGGCATATGGTTGTCCGTGGAATGAAATATTTGCATTTATTTCCGATACACCACTGGGATCAGCATCCATTGCACAGGTCCACAGAGCAGAACTGCTCAGCGGTGAACAGGTTGTTATCAAGGTTCAACGAACAGGTATTTATGAAATTATGGCAAGAGATATCGGACTCCTTCGGAAGGCAGTAAAGCTGATGCCGCCGATCAGTCTGAAAGGAATGGCTGACTTCGATCAGGTACTGGATGAACTTTGGAATGTGACACGGGAAGAGATGAATTTTCTCACCGAAGCATCGAATATGGAAGAGTTTGCCAGACGGAATGCGGATGTCGTATATGTAAGAACACCGAAACTATATCAGGAATATACAACCATGCATGTGCTGGTCATGGAATATATCGAAGGGCCTGCGATCGATGATAAAGAGAAACTTCTGGCAGGCGGATACGATCTGGAAGAGATCGGGATCAAGCTGATCGATAATTATATCAAACAGGTGATGGAAGACGGTTTCTTTCATGCAGATCCCCACCCGGGAAATGTAAAGATCCAGGATGGCAAGATTGTATGGATCGATATGGGAATGATGGGAAGACTGACCGAACAGGATAAAGAACTGATCGGAAAAGCAATCCGCGGCATTGCAGAAAATGATATCGGCATGATCCAGGAAGCAGTCATGGCACTGGGTGAATTTAAAGAGAAACCAGATCAGAGCGTATTGTATGAAGATATCAGTGAACTGATGTCGAAGTATGGGTCCTTGGATATGGGAGAGATCGATGTTGCAGAAGTGATGATGGATCTTATGGAAGTGATGAAGGAAAATAAGATCCGTATGCCGCATGGTCTGACGATGCTGGCAAGAGGATTGACTAACATGGAAGGTGTGCTTGCAGACATTGCTCCACAGATCAATATGATCGAGATCGCATCCAGACATATTTCAGAGAGTATGTGGAAAGATCTGGATTGGAAAAAAGAATTAAAACATGCAGGAAAGAATCTTTACCGTTCGATGCATAAAGCAGTAGAAGTCCCGGGACTTGCAGCGGATGCACTGCATGGTCTGATGAAAGGTCAGACAAGAGTCAACCTGGATCTGCATGCATCCAACGATCTGGCACAGTTACTGAGGCGTCTGGTGCGGAATGTGGTAATGGGATTGTGGGTGATGGCATTGCTGATCAGTTCAAGCATTATCTGCACTACCAATATGAGCCCGAAGATCTGCGGGATCCCGGCAATTGGTGCGATTGGGTATTTATTTGCATTTGCGATTGTGATGTATGTGCTTATTAAGCATATTCTTTCCAAATGAATTTGAGATTTATTCTCGGTTTTATGGGCAAATATGCCGACAAAATGATACGAGAATCTGTATTTGTACCAAAAAATGAACAAAATAACAGTCGGAATCGCTAGACTTTTGATGATACAGGAGATATAATAAAACCATACACGTCAATATATGATTTGTACTATTATCAAGGAGGAACAACGAAAATGGCAAGAAAAATGAAGACCATGGATGGTAACCAGGCCGCAGCTCATGCTTCATATGCATATACAGAAGTTGCAGCAATTTACCCTATTACACCATCATCCGTTATGCCGGAACATGTAGATGAATGGGCTACAGAAGGAAGAAAGAACATATTTGGACAGACTGTTCAGGTAACAGAGATGCAGTCAGAAGCTGGTGCTGCAGGAGCAGTACACGGATCTCTTTCTGCTGGTGCTCTGACAACAACATTTACAGCATCACAGGGACTTCTGTTAATGATTCCTAACTTATATAAAGTAGCAGGAGAACAGCTTCCTGGAGTATTTAACGTATCCGCTCGTGCGCTTGCAAGCCACGCACTGAATATCTTCGGAGATCACTCTGATGTTTACGCCTGTCGTCAGACTGGTGCAGCAATGCTTTGCGAATCCAGCGTACAGGAAGTTATGGACTTAACACCAGTTGCACACTGCGCAGCATTAAAAGGAAAACTTCCATTTATCAACTTCTTCGATGGATTCCGTACATCACACGAGATTCAGAAGATTGAGACATGGGATTATGAAGATTTGAAAGATCTGGTAGATATGGACGCAATCGATGCATTCAGAAATCATGCACTGAATCCAAATCACCCATGCCAGAGAGGTTCAGCTCAGAACCCGGATATCTTCTTCCAGGCAAGAGAAGCATGTAACCCATACTACGACGCTATGCCGGCTATCGTACAGGAGTACATGGATAAAGTTAACGAGAAGATCGGAACAGACTACAAACTCTTCAACTACTACGGAGCAGCAGATGCAGAGAAAGTTATCATTGCTATGGGTTCTGTATGTGACACAATCGAAGAGACAATCGATTACTTAACAGCAGCTGGGGAAAAAGTTGGTGTTGTTAAGGTTCGCCTTTACAGACCATTCTGTGCACAGGCATTAATTGATGCAATTCCTGACACAGTAAAATACATCAATGTACTTGACAGAACAAAAGAACCAGGAGCTCAGGGAGAGCCATTATTCCTGGATGTTGTTTCTGCATTAAAGGGATCTAAGTTCGATGCAGTACCGGTTAACGGCGGACGTTACGGATTAGGATCAAAAGATACAACACCTGCACAGATCGTTGCAGTATTCAACAACGCAGACAAAGAAAGATTCACAATCGGTATCAACGATGATGTTACAAATCTTTCACTTGAAGTTGGTGCACCACTGGTTACAACACCAGAAGGAACAATCAACTGTAAGTTCTGGGGACTTGGAGCTGACGGTACTGTAGGAGCTAACAAGAACTCTATCAAGATCATCGGTGACAATACTGACATGTATGCACAGGCTTACTTCGACTATGACTCTAAGAAGTCTGGTGGTGTTACAATGTCTCACCTGCGTTTCGGTAAGAAGCCAATCAAATCTACTTACCTGATCCACAAGGCTAACTTTGTAGCATGTCACAACCCATCTTATGTAAACAAATACAACATGGTTCAGGAATTAGTTGACGGAGGAACATTCCTTCTGAACTGCTCTTGGGACATGGAAGGTCTTGAGAAACATTTACCAGGACAGGTAAAAGCCTTCATCGCTGATCACAACATCAAATTCTACACAATTGATGGTATCAAGATCGGTAAAGAGATCGGACTTGGCGGACGTATCAATACAGTCCTTCAGTCAGCATTCTTCAAACTGGCATCTATCATTCCGGAAGAAGAAGCAATCGATCTGATGAAGAAAGCTGCAAAAGCTACTTACGGAAGAAAAGGTGACAAGATCGTACAGATGAACTACGATGCTATCGATGCCGGTGCAAAACAGGTAGTTGAGATCGAAGTTCCGGAATCTTGGAAATCTTGTGAAGACGAAGGATTATTCACACCAGAAGTTAAGGGTGGAAAAGACGATGTTGTAGCATTCGTTAAGAACATCCAGTCTAAGGTTAATGCTCAGGAAGGAAATACTCTGCCAGTATCTACATTTACTGACTATGCAGATGGATCTACAACCATCAGGTAGTGCAGCATATGAGAAACGTGGTATCGCAGTAGATATCCCTGTATGGCAGTCAGAAAAACTGTATCCAGTGTAACCGTTGTGCATACGTTTGCCCACATGCAGTTATCCGTCCGGTAGCACTTACAGAGGATGAACTTGCAAAAGCTCCAGAAGGAACAAAAGCAATCGATATGATCGGTATGCCGGGAATGAAATTCACTATGACTGTATCAGCTTATGACTGTACAGGATGTGGATCTTGTGTAAACGTTTGCCCAGGTAAGAAGGGTGAAAAAGCTCTTGTTATGGCAAACATGGAAGAAAATGCAGCAGAGCAGGATATCTTTGATTTCGGACGTGAGATCGAGGTTAAACCAGAAGTTGTTGCTAAATTCAAACCAGAGACAGTTAAGGGAAGCCAGTTCAAACAGCCATTACTTGAGTTCTCAGGAGCTTGTGCAGGTTGTGGAGAAACACCTTATGCAAAACTGATCACACAGTTATTCGGTGACAGAATGTACATTGCTAATGCAACAGGATGTTCTTCAATCTGGGGTAACTCTTCACCGTCTACACCATACACAATGAACTCTAAGGGACAGGGACCTGCATGGTCTAACTCACTGTTCGAAGACAACGCAGAGTTTGGATATGGTATGTTACTTGCTCAGAAAGCAATCAGAAAGAGACTGAAAGAAGAAGTTGAAACTGTTGCAGCATCAGAGCAGGCTTCAGCAGAGGTTAAGGCAGCTTGCCAGGAATACCTCGATACATTCGCATGTGGTATTACAAACGGAGATGCTACAGATAAATTAGTTGCAGCATTAGACGGATGTGACTGCGATACATGCAAAGACATCGTTAAGAACAAAGACTTCCTCGCTAAGAAATCTCAGTGGATCTTCGGTGGTGACGGATGGGCTTACGATATCGGATTCGGTGGAGTTGACCACGTATTAGCAAGTGGTGAAGACATCAACATCATGGTATTCGATACAGAGGTTTACTCTAACACAGGTGGACAGTCTTCTAAGGCTACTAAGACTGGTGCTACAGCTCAGTTCGCAGCAGGCGGAAAAGAGACGAAGAAGAAAGACCTTGCAAGCATGGCTATGAGCTATGGATATGTATACGTTGCACAGATCGCTATGGGTGGAGACTTCAACCAGACTGTAAAAGCAATTGCAGAGGCTGAGGCTTATCCGGGACCATCTCTGATCATCGCATACGCTCCATGTATCAACCATGGTATCAAGAAGGGTATGAGCAAAGCTCAGACAGAGGAACAGTTAGCAGTAGAATGCGGATACTGGAACAACTTCAGATTCAATCCTGCAGCTGAAAAGGGAAGCAAGTTCACTCTTGACAGCAAACAGCCTAAGGAAGAAGATTACCAGGCATTCCTTGACGGAGAAGTTCGTTACAATGCTCTTAAGAGAGCTAATCCGGAAAAGGCTGCAAGACTCTTCGCTAAGAATGAGGCAGAGGCTATGGAAAGATACGATTACCTGTCAAAACTGACAGACCTTTACAAAGTAGAGGAGTAATCATATCTGATTAGCAATAGAATAGTATAAATCATGACTCCCGCAGATTCGTAAGGATCTGCGGGAGTTTTGTGTTGCCATGCATTTGCCATATTGTATTGACAAAATAGATCAAAGATGATCAAAAATATTATTATATGAATAATGAGACTAGATAGAGGCGCAGGTTTCATCAGTAAGGCAGAACAACAGATAAAGGGAAATCATTTCTGCCTGAAAGGGAAAACTGCCGAAGGAAGATATCATCCCTTATTATATTCGAGATATACTTCCTGGGACGCAGCAGAATATGCTGCGGACTGTCACTTCAGTAAGTGGAGCGCTATCGGAGTATATAGAAGATATAAGAGTTTAATTATGTAATTTGTATTTAGAGTTATATAGAGGACATAAATGAAGTGTTGAATGATCTGAAAATACGGATGTCCTGCTTATAAGATGATATATGCCATGAGCAATCCACGCAGAGGAAATTGTTCATGGTATTTTTTTGGAAAAAAACGAAGGAGAGAGTTATGAGAAAAAGAAAAAAATTACTCTTTGCCGTACTCACCTGCCTCATGATCTTTGCATGCGGTGCAATTACCGTATTTGCGGCAGATGGAGGAAAAGAGTATGTACCAAAGATGTATTCATCATTCTGGGCACTGGTACCCCCAATTGTGGCAATTGGTCTTGCACTGATCACGAAAGAAGTGTATAGTTCCTTGTTTGTCGGAATTGCGATCGGAGGAATCTTCTGGTCTAATTTCCATTTTGAAAAGGCAGTATTGCATATATTTGAAGATGGAATCGTAGGAGTACTGACAGATAGCTATAATATGGGAATCCTGGTATTCCTGGTTATTCTTGGAATTATGGTCTGCATGATGAATAATGCAGGAGGTTCGGCAGCATTTGGGCGTTGGGCTAGTATTCACATCAAGACAAGAGTTGGGGCACAGCTTGCAACGATCGTGCTTGGAATCCTGATCTTTATTGATGATTATTTTAACTGCCTGACAGTTGGAAGTGTTATGCGTCCGATCACAGATAAGCACAATGTATCACGTGCGAAACTGGCGTATCTGATCGATGCAACAGCGGCACCGGTATGTATCATCGCTCCAATCTCATCATGGGCAGCGGCTGTAACAGGATTTGTAAAAGGTGAAGATGGATTTTCTATTTTTATGCGTGCGATTCCGTATAACTATTATGCTTTACTCACAATTCTTGCAATGGTTTTGATCGTGGTGCTTAAGATTGATTATGGCCCGATGAAATTACATGAAGATAATGCTGTAAAGGGTGATATCTATACTACACCGGACAGGCCATATGCAAATGCTGAGAATGAGATTGTAGAAGAAAAGGGAAAAGTGATCGATCTGGTATTCCCGATAGTGGTCCTGATCATTTTCTGTATCTGCGGTATGCTTTATACACAGGAGGCTTTCTTAGTGGAACAGCTTTGGTAAAGCATTTTTCGGCAAGTGATGCATCGTAGGTCTGATGCTTGGAAGTTTCTTCGCATTGGTTGTTACGGTTGTATTCTATGCATTTAGAAAAGTACTTAAGTTCCGTGAATCTATGGAATGTGTTCCGGAAGGATTCAAGGCTATGGTACCTGCAATCCTGATCCTGACATTTGCATGGACATTAAAAGCAATGACAGACAGTCTTGGCGCAGCAGAGTATGTGGCTAATGTTATGCAGTCCGCAGCTGGAGGATTATTAAACTTCCTGCCTGCAATTATCTTCCTCGTAGGATGCTTCCTTGCATTTGCAACTGGAACATCATGGGGAACATTCGGAATCCTGATCCCGATCGTAGTAGCGGTATTCCAGGGAACGAACGAGACTATGATGATCATCTCTATCTCAGCTTGTATGGCGGGAGCTGTATGTGGAGATCATTGTTCGCCTATTTCGGATACAACGATCATGGCATCCGCGGGAGCGCAGTGTAATCATGTCAACCATGTAACGACACAGTTACCGTATGCGGCAACCGTTGCAGTTGTTTCCTGCATTACTTATGTAATTGCCGGATTTGTTCAGAATGCATTGATCTGTCTTCCAATCGGTATGGTACTTCTGGTAGCAGCTTTACTGCTCATGAAGAAGAGAACAGAAAGCCATTCATAAATGATTTGTTAAAAAATTAAAATTAGCAGAGACTTCAAAGACTCTTTGCCTTGCATAAAAGTATGTGGCGCAAAAGTTGCTTTGGAGTCTTTTTTTGATAGGTGCAGAATAATAAGAAAGGTGTTATAATATCTTGCATGAGTGGCAATTATTCCAGTAGATATATTGCGGGGCAGAAGAATCTTCTGCTTTGGGGAAATGGAAGATTGCAGACGAAAGGAGAACATAGAAATTCATGAGTGTAAAAGACTTAAGTGCTTACGAATTAGTAAAGGAAGAAGATTTAAAAGGGATCAAATCCCACGGAATGCTGTTAAAGCATAAGAAGAGCGGGGCAAGGATCTTACTGATAGAAAATGATGATGACAACAAGGTATTCAATATCGGATTCCGTACACCGCCGTCAGACAGTACCGGAGTACCACATATCATGGAACATTCCGTACTGTGTGGATCTAAGAATTTCCCGGCGAAGGATCCGTTCGTAGAACTGGTAAAGGGTTCACTGAATACATTTTTAAATGCAATGACTTATCCGGATAAGACGGTTTACCCGGTAGCAAGCTGTAATGATAAGGATTTCCAAAATCTGATGCATGTATATATGGATGCGGTATTCTATCCGAATATTTATCAGCATGAAGAGATCTTCCGTCAGGAAGGCTGGAGCTACAAGATGGATTCTCTGGAAGATGATCTGGCTTACAACGGTGTTGTATATAATGAGATGAAGGGAGCATTCTCTTCACCGGAAGGTGTGCTGGACAGAGTGGTATTGAATACACTGTTCCCGGATACCTCATATGCGAACGAATCTGGCGGGGATCCGGAAGTGATTCCGGAACTTACGTATGAGCAGTTCCTGGATTTCCACAGAAGATATTATCATCCGTCAAACAGTTACATTTACCTGTATGGAAATATGGACATGGAAGAAAAATTAAACTGGCTGGATCAGGAATATCTGAGCAAATTCGACTATGCGCCGGTAGATTCCAAGATCCGCTATCAGGAACCATTTGATAAAGTAATCGAAAAAGAGATGCCATATTCCATAGCAAGCGATGAATCAGAAGAGGATAATACTTACATTTCTTACAATAAAGTCATTGGAACAAGCCTGGATGAGAAGCTGTATCTGGCATTTGAAGTATTGGATTATGCATTGTTATCTGCACCGGGAGCACCGCTTAAGAGAGCACTTACGGATGCCGGGATCGGAAAAGACATTATGGGATCGTATGACAACGGAATTTACCAGCCGATCTTTTCTGTCATTGCGAAGAATGCGAATGTAGAACAGAAAGAAGCATTTGTGAAAGTAATCGAGGATACATTAAAAGATATTGTTGAAAATGGAATGGATAAGAAAGCTCTCGAAGCCGGAATCAATTATAATGAGTTCCGTTACAGAGAGGCGGATTTCGGAGGTTATCCGAAGGGACTGATGTACGGACTGCAGATTATGGACAGCTGGTTATACGATGACGAAAAACCATTTATCCATATCGAAGCGCTGGATACATTCGAGTTCTTAAAGGCACAGGTCGGAACAGGATATTATGAAGAACTGATCCGCAAATATCTGTTAGAGAATACGCACGGTGCGATTGTGCTGATCAAGCCGGAAAAAGGACGTACTGCAAGAATGGACAAAGAACTTCAGGAGAAGTTACAGGCATACAAAGAAAGTCTTACAGAAGAAGAAAGAAAAGAACTGGTAGAGCGTTCCAATGCATTAGAGGCATATCAGTCAGCACCGGATGCAGTAGAAAATCTTGAGAAGATCCCGGTTCTTTCAAGAGAAGATATTTCAAAAGAGATTGAGCCGATCATCAATGAAGAAAAAAGAATCGCAGATGTACCGGTAGTTTACCATGAGATTGAGACAAATGGCATCGGATACGTGGATGTGTTATTCGATATGTCAGGTGTGGAAGAAGCAGATCTTCCGTATGTCGGAATCCTGCAGGGAGTACTTGGAGTCATTGATACCGAGAATTATAAGTACGGAGAACTCTTTAATGAGATCAACGTGCATACCGGCGGTATCGGAACATCACTGGAACTGTATACAGACATTTCCAAAGTGCCGGAAAAAGAATTCAAAGCAACATTTGAAATCAAAGGAAAGGCATTATATCAGAAGCTGCCAGTCGTATTCCGGATGATGGAGGAGATCCTGACACGTTCGAAACTGGGAGATACCAAGAGAATCAGAGAGATTCTTGCAATGCAGAAGTCAAGACTTCTTATGAAATTCCAGTCTTCCGGACATACAACAGCAGTGCTTCGTGCGATGTCTTATGCATCTCCGTCATCTAAGTTAAAAGACATGACAAGCGGTATCGAGTTCTATGATAAGATCGCTTATATCGAGGAACATTTTGAAGAAGAAAAAGACGTATTGGTACAGAAGCTTCAGATGCTGGCTCATAAGCTGTTCCGTGCAGACAATATGATGATCAGTTACACGGCTGCAAAAGAGGGCCTGAACGGCATGGAAGAGCTGGTAGAAGGTCTGAAGGAAGCAATGTTCGAAGATCCGGTGGAAGATACCAGATGCGTACTGCACTGTGAGATGAAGAATGAAGGATTCAAGACTGCTTCCAAAGTTCAGTATGTGGCAAGAGTCGGCAACTTTATTGATAACGGGGCAGATTATACAGGTGCATTGCAGATCTTAAAGGTGATCTTAAGTTATGATTACCTGTGGCAGAATATCCGTGTCAAAGGCGGCGCTTATGGCTGCATGAGCGGATTCAGCCGTACCGGAGAAGGATATTTTGTATCTTACCGTGATCCGAACCTGGAAAGAACAATGGAAGTCTATGAAGGCATCGCAGATTATCTGAGAAACTTTACTGTCAGTGACCGTGACATGAACAAATATATTATCGGAACCATGAGTAACATTGACCAGCCGATGACACCGTCTGCAAAAGGAGACCGTTCGTTTAATCTGTACATGAATAAAGTCAGTGCAGAGACAATCAAGAAAGAGCGTCTGCAGATCCTTGAGGCAGGACAGGAAGATATCCGGAAACTGGCGGATGTCGTAGAGGCAGTGATGAAAGCCGAACAGGTCTGCGTGATCGGAAGCGAAGAGAAGATAGAAGAAGCAAAAGATATGTTTAAAAATGTGACGACATTTTAGTTGTCTTCAACAGATAAAAGAACAGGAGAAAATATGAAAAAGGATTATAATCAGGATTCGTAACATTGATCGGTCGTCCAAATCGTTGGAAAAATCAACTCTGATGAACCAGCTGATCGGACAGAAGATCGCGATTACATCGAATAAACCACAGACGACACGTAACCGTATCCAGACCGTACTTACAACAGATGACGGTCAGATTGTGTTCGTGGATACACCGGGAATCCATAAAGCAAAGAACAAGCTTGGGGAGTATATGGTCAATGTGGCAGAACGTACATTGAATGAAGTTGACGTGGTGCTCTGGCTGGTAGAGCCGACAACATTTATCGGAGCAGGTGAACAGCATATCATCAGCCAGCTTAAGAAAGTAACGACACCGGTTGTACTGGTCATCAATAAGATAGACAGTGTAAAGAAGGAAGATGTTCTTCCGGCCATCGCTGCGTACAAAGATGTCTATGACTTTGCAGAAATCGTTCCGGTATCTGCGAGAAACGGTGACAATGCCGATGAGCTTGTAAAAGTGATCATGAAATACCTTCCGTACGGACCACAGTTCTATGATGAAGATACCATTACAGATCAGCCGGAGCGTCAGATTGTGGCCGAACTGATCCGTGAAAAAGCACTGCACTGCCTGCAGGAAGAGATTCCGCACGGTATCGCAGTTGCCATTGACAGTATGAAAGTCAGAAATAAAGTGATGCACATCGATGCAACAATTATCTGTGAGCGCGATTCACACAAGGGGATAATTATTGGTAAAAAAGGGAAGTATGTTGAAAAAGATCGGAAGTACTGCACGTTATGAGATCGAGAAAATGCTGGATCAGCAGGTCAATCTCAAGCTCTGGGTCAAAGTAAAGAAAGACTGGAGAGACAGTGAATTCCTGATGAAAAATTTTGGATACCGCGAAGATGAATAAAAGCAGTGCCCATGGGAGAACCTAATCTTAGAGCATTAAAAAATTATGCCCTGGCAAAGGATGAGGTGATCATATGGAAGAGTACTGGGACAGATTCGTCGCATCAGGTAAGATAGAAGATTATCTGTATTATAAAGGTATGAGTATCTGTGAGGAGACGATAAACAGATACAAAGAAGGAGATACAATTGGTAAATCAGATTACACTGACTGGCATGATACTGACAGCAGCACCGATAGGTGAATATGACAGACGAGTGGTAATACTGACCAGAGAAAGAGGGAAAATCTCGGCATTTGCACGTGGTGCAAGAAGACCGAACAGTGCACTGATGGGAGTGACGAGCCCTTTTTCATTTGGAGAGTTTACTGTATATGAGGGGCGGACATCTTATACGCTGGTGTCGGCCTCTGTTTCCAATTATTTCCAGGAATTGCGTACGGATGTGGAAGGTGCCTATTACGGATTCTATTTTATGGATCTGGCCGGGTATTATGCAAGAGAAGCGAACGATGAGACCGAGATGCTGAAGCTTCTGTATCAGACGCTCCGGGCACTGACGAACATACATATCCCGAATGAACTGATACGGTGCATTTACGAATTGAAGACCATTACCGTGAACGGGGAAGGTCCGCAGGTGATGGAATGTATCATGTGCGGGGATAAGGAGCGGAAAAAAGTATTTAGTATACGGAGAGGCGGCGTGATATGCACGCAGTGTGCCGGCCATATTTCCGATGGAATCCGGCTGCTTCCGTCGACATTATATACATTGCAGTACATCGTATGTTCCCCGGTTGAGAAATTATATACTTTCGTTGTAAAAGAAGATGTGCTTGGAGAACTAAAGAACCTGACGAAAGCGTATCTGGATGAATATCTGGGAAAACGCTTCAAATCATTGGAGATATTGGAAACAATTGTACGATAAGGCTTGAAAACAAAGAGGGCAGACGCTATAATTAAATTCAATTACGAATATTTTGAGAAGGTGAGGATGAAAAAATGGCAGAAAAGACTATGGATAAGATCGTTTCATTGGCGAAAGCAAGAGGATTTGTATATCCGGGATCTGAGATCTATGGCGGGCTTGCGAATACATGGGATTATGGTAATCTCGGAGTAGAATTGAAAAACAATGTAAAAAAAGCATGGTGGAAGAAATTCATTCAGGAATCTCCGTTCAATGTAGGTGTGGACTGTGCGATCCTTATGAACCCACAGACATGGATCGCAAGTGGACATCTCGGAGGATTCAGTGACCCTCTGATGGATTGTAAACAATGTCACGAGCGTTTCCGTGCGGATAAAGTCATCGAAGATTATTGTGCAGAGAATAACATCGAACTGGATGGTGCGGTAGATGCATGGACACAGGAGCAGATGAAGAACTTTATCGATGAGAATCAGATTCCATGTCCGACATGTGGAAAGCATGACTTTACAGATATCCGTCAGTTCAACCTGATGTTCAAGACATTCCAGGGAGTAACAGAGGATGCGAAGAATACGGTATATCTCCGTCCGGAGACTGCACAGGGAATCTTCGTAAACTTCAAGAATGTACAGCGTACCTCTAGAAAGAAACTGCCATTTGGTATCGGACAGATCGGTAAATCATTCCGTAATGAGATCACACCTGGTAACTTCACATTCCGTACCAGAGAGTTCGAACAGATGGAACTGGAATTCTTCTGCAAACCGGACACAGACCTTGAATGGTTTGATTATTGGAAGAAGTTCTGTCTGAACTGGCTGTCTGCATTAGGACTGAAAGATGATGAAGTACGTTACCGTGATCATGATAAAGAAGAGCTTTCTTTCTACAGTAAAGCAACAACAGACGTTGAGTTCTTATTCCCATTCGGATGGGGAGAACTGTGGGGAATCGCTGACCGTACAGATTACGACTTAACACAGCATCAGAATGTATCCGGACAGGATCTGACATACTTTGATGACGAGACAAAAGAAAAATATATCCCATACGTTATCGAGCCATCACTTGGAGCTGACCGTATGGTACTTGCTTTCCTTTGCAGTGCTTATGATGAGGAAGAGATCGGAACAGAAGAGAAGCCTGATACACGTACAGTTCTTCACTTCCATCCGGCACTGGCACCGGTTAAGATTGGTGTGCTTCCACTTTCCAAGAAACTGAACGAGGGCGCAGAAAAAGTATTTGCACAGTTAAGTAAGAAATACAACTGCGAGTACGATGACCGTGGAAATATCGGAAAACGTTACCGCCGTCAGGACGAGATCGGAACACCATTCTGTGTAACATACGATTTCGATTCTGAAGAAGACGGAGCAGTAACTGTCCGTGACAGAGATACCATGGAACAGGAAAGAATCAAGATTGAAGATCTGGATGCTTACTTTGAGAAGAAATTCGAGTGGTAAGAATCAGAAAATTGAAGCATAAGAGATAAAACAAGAGACCGTGGAATCGGCTATGTATGCCAAAGTGCATGCATGGCGGTTTCACGGTCTTTTGTTATGTTATAGGAAATTACTCCGTAATATTCCTATAACATAACAAAGCCCTCCGGGCAGGATCGCACTGCGGCGGAGAGGAATTATGTCGCTGAAGCGACCCGCCGCAGGCGGAGAATCCTGCAAGCAGGATTCTTTCTTGTATATGCAGGTATGTAGAAAATGATTTGTGCATAATGTACAAAAAAATAAAATATAAAATAAATATTGATTTAAAATAAATGAAAGAGTATATTTATAGAAAACACTTAATTCATCATTCATAAAATCTATAAGTAAGGAGGAAAGACTTTGGATAAACTGAATAATATCGTATTACTGATTCAGCATTATCTGGCAGATTATATTTTGATCATTCTGCTGTTAGGAGGAGGTGTTATATTTACGATTCGGCTCGGATTTATCCAGATACGGGGATTTAAGGCCGGGTGGAAAAGAACGTTTGGCGGACTGTTTTCGAAAAAAGGAACGGCGGGAAAAGACGGTATGTCATCATTTCAGGCACTTGCAACGGCTATTGCAGCACAGGTAGGAACGGGGAATATTGCAGGAGCGGCAACAGCATTGGCAATAGGCGGACCGGGAGCGATTTTCTGGATGTGGATTGCGGCATTTCTTGGAATGGCGACCATTTTCGGAGAAGCTATTATGGCTCAGAAATATAAGCATGTAGGAAAAGACGGGCATGTAACAGGCGGACCGGTTTATTATATCCAGGCGGCTTTCAAAGGTACTTTTGGAAAAATCCTGGCAGCTGTCTTTTCTGTTCTGATCATTTTTGCACTGGGATTTATGGGAAATGCGGTACAGTCCAACTCGATAGCGTCAGCATTTCATACTGCATTTGGTATACCACAGATAGTGGTGGGGATCATTATAGCGGTTATCGCATTGTTTGTATTTGTCGGAGGAATTTCCAGAATTGCAAAAGTTACAGAGACGATTGTTCCAATCATGGCATGTTTTTATATTATCGGATCACTGATTGTAATCTTTGCAAACTTTAAAGAAATCCCATATGCATTTTATTCTATCGTTGTAGGTGCTTTTAAACCGTCTGCAGTCAGTGGCGGAGCAGTGGGAGCAACGGTAAAGCTTGCACTCACAAAAGGTGTGGCAAGAGGACTGTTCTCGAATGAAGCAGGTATGGGATCGACGCCTCACGCACATGCGGTAGCGAAAGTAGAACATCCGGTAGAGCAGGGATTTGTAGCAATGATCGGTGTATTCATTGATACCTTTGTAATTCTGAATCTGACGGCACTGGTGATTATTACAACACAGTCGATTCCGACAGGGCTTACAGGTACAGCGCTCAGCCAGTATGCATTTTCGAGTGTATTCGGAAAATTTGGTAATGTATTTATTGCAATCTGTATGTTCTTTTTCGCATTTTCGACGATTATCGGATGGTATTTCTTTGGGCAGGCCAATGTGAAATATTTATTTGGAAAAAATGCAGTAAAGCCGTATGCGGTTCTGGTTTCGCTCTGTGTATTGTTAGGTTCACTTGCACAGGATTGATTTGGTATGGAATATGGCAGACTGTTTCAATTCATTGATGGTAATTCCTAATATTCTTGCATTGTTCTTCCATGAGCAGCCAGATGAAAGAATTGCATGACAGAATTACTATCAATAATTTCTTAAAAAATAAAAAGTAAAATAAAGAAAAAAGACTTTGTGAATAATGAATAAGTGAAAACGAAAAACGGAGGGAAAATAGAAAAATATACAAAAAGCAGATTACATAATTGTTCAAAACAACTAAAAAAGATAAAAAAAGATAAAGTATTGCAATATAAGTAACAATGATGTAATATAGAGGAAGAAAATAAATGATATAAAAATTTTCTATAACTGAAAAGAAGAGTGGGATGATATTTCTCAAGAGAGAGCTGCCAGGGCAGCCGCCGAAGAGGCAAACCGGTATCGAAAAAATAGGGAAAAACCGGACGAAACTTTCAGGCAAAAGGACGGAGAAAGGGACTACATTCTGAATCTTGTACTGTAAGAGGAATTAGATTTAACAGGACGAAAGACAGAAAAGGACGTTTGAACGCAGTAATTGGCGTGGGACGTCCTTTTTATTTTCTAAGGCTGGTTGAAATAACATAAGAGAGGATGGACATGAATGAGTAAGTATATGGTGATCACAAATAATCCGCTTGTACGATCCAGGCTGGATGATACACATGAGGTAATCTATCTGGAACTCTCTTATGAAGAACTTCTGAAGGTAGTAAGGGACAGAATTTACGAAGGTCACAGATTATTGACACATCCATTATCAGGAAGTGTAAAACCAAAGGAAACACCGTACAAATCTGTGCTGATATCTGAGAGAAAGGAGAAGGTGGATGGGGAATCTGTCAGATTGATTGAAAATGCGATTCTGGTATGTCAGAAATTTCAAGATAAAAGTAAGTATTACAAAGAAGAAGTTTATAAGGATTTTCAATTGGTTGACTGGACTTTATTAGAGAGCGGACTGGCGTCTGCGGATGTCTGGTAGAAGACAGTGATAAAAGAGGTTGTAAAACGGGCAGCGTTTTATAAAAGAAGATGAAAAGAGGAGGAAAAGATCGTGAGATTAGAAATGGGGAATATTTACATTAAGGATATCCAGTTTGCGGATACATCAAAGATTGAAGATGGAATCCTGTATGTAGATAAAGGAGCTGTAAAAGCGGTAGCATTGGAAGATGAGCATATCAAAACAGTCACTTTTGATATTGCGAAACCAGGAGAATCAGTAAGAATCACACCGGTAAAAGATGTGATCGAACCAAGAGTAAAAGTTGAGGGAAAAGGCGGGGTATTCCCGGGAATTATTTCAAAAGTTGATACCGTTGGTTCCGGAAAGACATATGCATTAAAAGGAATGGCTGTTGTAACAGCAGGAAGAATCGTCGGTTTCCAGGAAGGTATCATTGACATGACAGGACCTGGAGCAGATTACACACCATTTTCAAAGACATTGAATCTGGTTATGGTATGTGAACCTGTAGAAGGTATCAAGCAGCATGAGTATGAAAAAAGCAGTCCGGTTTGCCGGATTCCGGGTAGCAGCTTACATTGGGGAATTAGCGCGTGAGCTTACACCGGATGAGACAAAAGTATATGAGACATGCGGTATCAAAGAAGGAATCACACAGTATCCGGATCTTCCGAGAGTTGCATATGTCCAGATGCTTCAAAGTCAGGGACTCTTACATGACACTTATGTATACGGAGTGGATGCAAAGAAGACACTTCCTACAATCTTAAGTCCTACAGAGATCATGGACGGAGCAATCGTTTCCGGTAACTGTGTATCTGCATGTGATAAGAATCCTACATATGTACATGAGAATAATCCGGTTGTTCATGATCTGTTTGAAGAACATGGAAAGACACTGAACTTTGTATGTCAGATCATTACAAATGAAAATGTATACCTTGCAGATAAAGAAAGATCTTCTGACTGGACAGCAAAACTGTGTAAGATGTTAGATCTGGATGGCGTTATCGTATCACAGGAAGGATTTGGTAATCCGGATACAGACCTTATTATGAACTGTAAGAAGATCGAAGCAGAAGGCATCAAGACTGTAATTATTACAGATGAGTATGCCGGACGTGATGGAAAATCACAGTCTCTTGCGGACGCAGATGTGGCAGCAGATGCGGTTGTAACAGGTGGTAATGCAAATGAAGTTGTTATCCTGCCAAAACTTGATAAAGTAATTGGAACTTTAGATTATGTGACAAAGATCGCCGGAGCAAGTGAAGATACACTTCGCGAAGATGGATCTCTTGAAGTAGAACTTCAGGTCATCACAGGTGCAACAAATGAGACAGGTTTCAATAAGCTGAGTGCAAGATAGAAGAGGGAGGATAAGAATATGTCTAAGATAAAAGTAGTTCATTATATCAACCAGTTCTTTGCACAGATTGGTGGAGAGGAAAAAGCAGACTATCCTGCAGAAATTCGTGTTGGGGAAGTTGTAGGACCTGGTTTGGCACTGACACAGAATTTTAAAGATGAAGCAGAGATTATTGCAACAGTTATTTGCGGAGATTCTTACTTCAATGAGAACCTTGAAAAAGCAAAAGCAGATATTCTTGCAATGGTAAAAGAGCAGGCACCGGATGTATTTATTGCAGGACCGGCATTCAATGCAGGACGTTATGGTGTGGCTTGCGGTACAATTGCGGCAGCTGTTCAGGAGGAACTTGGAATTCCTGCAGTTACAGGTATGTATGTAGAAAACCCTGGAGCAGATATGTTCAAGAATGATGTCTACATGATCTCAACAAAGAACAGTGCGGCAGGTATGAGGGATGCAGTGAAGAAACTTGCTCCGTTGGCAGTGAAACTGGCAAAAGGAGAAAAAATCGGTTCATCTGCAGAAGAAGGATATATCCCAAATGGTGTACGTGTAAACTTCTTCGAAAAAGAAAGAGGATCCAAACGTGCCGTTAAGATGCTGATCAAGAAATTGAATGACAAGCCATATGTAACAGAATATCCGATGCCGAATTTTGACAGAGTAGAACCAAATCCGGCAGTGAAGGATCTTGCACATGCGAAGATTGCCCTGGTTACTTCCGGTGGTATCGTTCCAAAGGGAAACCCGGACCACATAGAAAGTTCAAGTGCTTCTCACTATGGAGAGTATGATATTACAGGAGTTACAGATCTTACAGAAGAGACATATGAGACTGCACATGGCGGATATGATCCGGTATATGCGAATGAAGATCCGGACCGTGTACTTCCGGTAGATGTTCTTCGCGATATGGAAAAAGAAGGTGTGATCGGATCGCTTCATCATCTGTTCTATACAACTGTAGGAAATGGAACATCTGTAGCATCCGCAAAAGCATTTGCAGCAGAGTATTCGCAGAAATTAAAGGCTGACGGAGTAGATGCCGTTATCCTGACCTCCACCTGAGGTACCTGTACTCGTTGCGGTGCAACGATGGTAAAAGAAATCGAAAGAGCAGGAATTCCTGTTGTACATATCTGTACAGTTACTCCGATTTCTATGACAGTTGGTGCAAATAGAATCGTACCGGCGATCGCTATTCCACATCCACTCGGTAATCCGGCACTGGATCAGGAAGAAGAAAAGAAATTACGCCGTGGAATCGTAGAAAAAGCTCTGGAAGCTTTGACTACGGAAGTTGACGGACAGAAAGTTTTTGAATAGTACATGTGAATATAGAAGGAGATATAACGTAAAATGAGTGAGATTTATGACGTTATCATTCTGGGTGCAGGTCCTGCCGGTCTGGCGGCGGGGCTGTATGCAGGAAGAAGCCGGCTCAATGTTCTGATCATCGAAAAAGGTCAGGATGGAGGTCAGATCGCAATTACTGACGAGATTGAAAATTATCCGGGTCAGATTGTAGAAGGGGAATCCGGACCATCCCTGATTGCAAGAATGACAGAGCAGGCAGAAAAATTCGGGGCAAAAAGGGTATCCGATATGATCAAAGAAGTAGAACTTGAAGGAGAGGTCAAGGTTCTTAAGAGCGAAAAGAATGAATATCGCGGAAAAAATGTGATCATTGCAACGGGTGCACATGCAAGACCGATCGGATGCAAAGGAGAAGGACAGTTCAGGGGGAAAGGTGTTTCTTATTGTGCAACATGTGATGCGAACTTCTTTGAAGATTTTGAAGTATACGTAGTCGGCGGTGGGGATTCCGCGGTAGAAGAGGCTATGTATCTGACAAAATTCGCAAGAAAAGTTACGATTATTCACAGAAGAGATGAACTGCGGGCTGCAAAATCAATTCAGGAAAAAGCATTTAAGAATCCGAAGCTTTTCTTTATGTGGGACAGTGTCGTAGAAGAACTGGAAGGTGACGACATCCTTCAGGCAATGTATGTGAAGAATGTTAAGACCGGAGAAGTAACAAAGGTCGAAGCAGATCCGGAAGACGGAATGTTCGGGTTGTTCGGATTTATCGGAACGGTTCCGAATACGAAGATCTTTGAAGGAATCATTGATATGGATGAAAGAGGGTACATTAAGACGGATGCTGATATGCATACCAATATTCCGGGGGTATATGCAGCCGGAGATGTACGTGTAAAGAGCCTGCGTCAGGTGGTAACAGCGGCAGCAGATGGTGCGATCGCAGCTGTTCAGGTCGAACGCAGCATGTCAGATTATTTTTAGGAGAAACTCCGGAATTTAACCGGGTCATTATAATAAAAAGGAGGAGAAATGACATGATAGATGTAGATAAGACTACGTTTGAAGAAGAAGTATTAAAAGCAGAAGGTTATGTATTTGTTGATTTTTATGGAGATGGATGTGTTCCTTGTCAGGCACTGATGCCGAAGGTACATGAATTTGCAGATACTTATGGGAACAAGCTCAAATTCACATCGTTAAATACAACAAAAGCACGCCGTCTTGCAATTGCCCAGAAAGTTCTTGGACTTCCTGTGATGGCAATCTATAAAGACGGGGAAAAAGTAGAAGAGCTGGTAAAAGATGACTGTACAGCTGAAGCAATTGAAGCAATGATTAAGAAATATATCTGATTCCCGAGAGGTAATTTCTAAATCATAGATGAATGACCTTGATAAGGTTTAAATAAAAAGAAAGGAGATAGTAATTATGGCTATTTTAGAAGGGAAAAAAGCAATAATTATCGGAGACCGTGATGGAATTCCGGGACCGGCTATCGCAGAATGTGTAAAAACTGCAGGTGCTGAGATCGTATTCTCATCTACGGAATGTTTCGTCTGAACGAGCGCAGGCGCAATGGATTTGGAAAACCAGAAGAGAGTAAAAGAATTCGCTGAAGAATATGGTGCAGAGAACTTGGTAGTAGTTCTTGGTGCAGCAGAAGGAGAGGCTGCAGGTCTTGCAGCTGAGACTGTAACTTTAGGCGATCCTACTTTCGCAGGTCCATTGACAGGGGTCCAGCTTGGACTCACGGTATATCACGTATGCGAACCAGAGATGAAAGAAGAGTTTGACGAAGCGGTTTATGATGAGCAGGTAAGCATGATGGAAATGGTATTAGATGTTGATGATATCATTTCTGAGATGCAGGCTATCAGAGATCAGTTATAGTCCGAAGTTTCTCATACGAATGAAAAGGACAGGTCCGTTGTGTTCCTACAGGGACTGTCCTTTTTCTAAATTTCAGGGTATTTATTTTGAGGTAAATGGAAAGGTGGATAACCAATGAACAGTGTAATTAAAGGGGCAAGTTATGTATTAGTACATACACCAGATATGGTTTTATACAACGGAACAACACAGACAACAGAAAGAGTTGTGAATCCGGATTCGGAATATTTAAAAGCAGTACCGGAGCATCTCCGTTCTTATGAAGAGGCAGTGTCTTACTGGCCGAATCAGACTTATATCGGTAATGCGCATCCGGATGAACTTGCCGAAATAGAATTCCCGTATTATGACAAGAAAAAAGAAGGGGCAGAACGTTACGGAAAATATGGAGAGATCATGCCGGAAGAAGAATTCTTACTTCTGGTACAGGCATGTGATATGTTCGAAGTAGTGAGACTGGACAAAGTATTTGTTGAAAAATATAAAGAAGCATTTGCCAAAGATCCGGTAATCTCTGATGACATAGTTGAAAAAATCCATGAAGGGGTGGAACTTTCTGAGATCGAAACGCTGATCAGCGAAGATCATGCGGAACCATTATATTTTGAGCATCAGTTAGTGGGCTGTGTAAAACCGGCACATGACATTGATGTGAACCTGTCTTCTCATGTTATGCATGAAAATCTTATGAGCAAGGCTTCCAGTGTACTTGCCCTTCTCTATGCTGTGAAGAATGCAGGAATTGAGAAATCAGATGTTGAATATGTAATTGACTGTGCGGAAGAAGCTTGTGGAGATATGAACCAGAGAGGCGGTGGTAACTTTGCGAAGGCGGCAGCAGAGGTGGCAGGTCTTGTCAATGCAACCGGATCAGATGCCAGAGGATTCTGTGCAGCACCGACACATGCACTGATCGAGGCAGCCGCACTGGTAAAAGCAGGCGCGTATAAGACGGTTGTCGTTACAGCAGGAGGCTGTACTGCAAAACTTGGTATGAACGGAAAAGATCATGTAAAGAAAGGCCTTCCGATCCTGGAAGACTGCCTGGGAGGATTCGCAGTCGTTGTATCTGAGAATGACGGAGTGAACCCGGAGATTGATCTTGGAATGCTTGGACGCCACAGTGTGGGAACCGGTTCTGCACCACAGAACGTAATCGGAAGTCTGGTAGCGGATCCGCTTGACCGTGCAGGAATGAAAATTACGGATATCGATAAATTCTCACCGGAGATGCAGAATCCGGATATCACAAAACCGGCAGGAGCAGGAGATGTACCGCTTGCCAATTATAAGATGATCGGTGCACTGGCTGTTAAGAGAGGCGAGCTGGACAGAAAAGAACTTGCAAACTTTACAAAAGAACATGGCCTGACCGGATGGGCACCGACACAGGGTCACATTCCTTCCGGTGTCCCATATGTAGGATTTGCAAGAGAAGACATTCTGGATGGAAAGATTAAGAATGCAATGATCATCGGAAAAGGAAGTCTGTTCCTTGGACGTATGACGAACCTTTTCGATGGGGTATCATTCGTTATTCATGGCAATACAGCAGCTGTACAGGAAGAAGCTGCCGGTGTATCTGAGGAAGAAGTAAAGGGACTGATCGCAAAGGCGATGAAAGAATTTGCAGCAACCCTGATGGCTGAATAGGGGGTGTGCAGGATGGCAGATAAGATTGAAAAAATCATTGCAGACACATTTCTGCAGATGGCAGAAGGTCTGGAGACCGGAAACTTTGGAAAGAAACCGAGGATTGCACTGACCGGAATGGGTAGCGAACATGGAGAAGAGAATGCCATGGAAGCCGCAAAGATGGCAGCAAAAGATGGAATTGACGTATATTATATCGGAACACTGGAAGCAGATGGCGTTACTACCGTGAAGGTAGCAGATGATGAAGAAGGTCATAAGAAGATGGAAGAAATGCTTGCATCGCATGAAGTAGACGGTGCAGTAACGATGCATTTCCCATTCCCGATTGGTGTATCGACGGTTGGACGTGTTGTGACTCCGGCGAAGGGAAGAGAGATGTTCATTGCCAATACAACCGGAACTTCCAGTTCAGACCGTATAGAAGGAATGATCAAAAATACAATCTATGGAATCATAGCTGCAAAGGCGTGTGGTAAGGAGCATCCGACAGTGGGAATCCTGAATGTGGATGGTGCACGCCAGACGGAGATGGCATTAAAAGAACTTGAGAAAAACGGATACGACATTACGTTTGCCGAATCAGCAAGAGCTGACGGGGGTTGTGTAATGCGTGGAAATGATGTACTGCAGGGAACACCGGACATTATGGTATGTGATTCGCTGACCGGAAATATCATGGTGAAGATGTTATCTTCTTACACAACAGGAGGCAGCTTTGAAGCATCCGGATATGGTTATGGCCCTGGTGTCGGGGAAGGTTATGAACAGCTGGTTATGATTGTATCCAGGGCATCAGGAGCACCGGTGATCGCAGGCGCAATCCGTTATGCGGCGGAGCTGGTAAAAAGTAAAGTATTTGAGATCGCAAAGAAAGAATTTGTAGCAGCAGACAAAGCCGGTTTAAAAGATATCCTGGCGGCAAGAAAACAGATGTCGAAACCGGCATCGGAAGCCATAGAAGTAAAGGCTCCGCCAAAAGAGATCGTGACATCCCAGATTGCGGGAATAGAAGTTATGGATCTGGAAGATGCGGTGAAAGTACTGTGGAAGCAGAACATCTATGCAGAGAGCGGAATGGGCTGTACAGGACCGATTATCCGTGTGTCTGATGCGAATCTTGTAAAGGCAGAAGAGGAGCTTAAAAAGGCAGGATATATCAATTAAAGGATAACAAAATCCAATGGTTTGAGTGAAAAAATAAGAATAAATACGGGAGTGGAAGAATCAATAGAAAGATTCTTCCACTCCCGGTATTTTTTAATATGGAATAGAAGCTGCCAGTGGCAGCTTCTATGTACTATTTCTGACCGCGAAGTCTCTTTTCACGGATATCAGCAATGGCTGTATAAAGTACGTCGGATGAAGAGTTCAGTCCTGTCTCACAGGAATCCTGGATAACTCCGATGATGAATCCGACACCGACTGCCTGCATGGCAACGTCATTCGGTACACCGAAGAGACTGCAGGCCATAGGGATCAGAAGTAAAGATCCACCGGCAACTCCAGAAGCACCTGCGGCACTTAAAGCTGCAAGGACACAGAGGATGATCGATGTAAGGAAATCTACATGGATATCCAGTGTATGAGCGGTAGACAATGCCATAACAGAGATTGTGATCGCAGCCCCTGCCATGTTGATCGTAGCTCCGAGCGGAATGGAGATAGAGTAGGTATCCTCGTCCAGACCGAGTTTTTTACAAAGTTCCATATTAACCGGAATATTGGCAGCAGAACTTCTGGTGAAGAATGCTGTAATAAAGCTTTCTTTCAGACAGGTAAATACCAGTGGAAATGGATTCTGTTTTGTGAAAATAAATACAATGACCGGGTTGATAATGAAGATAACAACAGCCATACTTCCAACCAGGACGAGGATTAATTTTCCATAAGAAAGTAATGCATCCAGTCCCTGTTCTGAGATCGTAGAGAAGATCAGACCCATGATACCGAACGGAGCACAGTTGATGATCCACTGCACTGCGGTCGCCGTTGCATCGGAAATGTTCTCCAGTGCATCTTTTGTTCCCTTGTTCGCGTGTTTTAATGCAATTCCAAAAATAACTGCCCAGAAAAGAATACCGATATAATTAGCATTGACAATGGAATCAACCGGATTCTTAACGAGATTGTTCAAAAGGTTGGTGAGCACTTCTGCAATTCCGCTCGGCGGAGTGATATCGGTAGCAGAAACAGAGTCTGTAAAGGTCAGTGTTACCGGGAATAACCGGCAGGCAATAACGGCTACAAAGGCAGATACAAGGTTACCAACCATGTACAAAATGATGATAAATTTTAAATTGGTCTTCTGACCAGACTTCATGTGACAGAGTGCACTCATAACCAGGAAGAATACCAGAAGCGGAGCAATTCCTTTCAGTGCTCCGACGAACATGGTTCCAAGAATCGAGATTACGGATGCCTGAGGAACAACCAGACCAAGAACCAGACCAATGATCAATCCACAGATGATCCGTTTGATCAGGCTTGATGCGTTCCATTTTTTGATTAAATCTTTCATTGATTTTTTGGCAGGATTTTTTGAATCCGCACCCTCTCTTTGATTTTTTTGCTTTTCGCAAGTATGAGTATGATTATACAGGAAAAGAGCAGGAAAGTAAATATTATTTTTGGTACAAAATGACAAGAAAAAGGAAAAAAGTATGTGAAAAAATTGTCATATTAAACAAAAAAATATCGTTTAGAGGTTGTGCATATGCAGTAAGAGTGTTATAATAATCACTGTTAGTAAAGAGATTGCCATCTGGGGAGATGGCGTTTTTGGGAGGTTATATAATATGCAATTAAATAATGATGGTCTGATGTGGGCACTGGTAAAGGAAAAACCGGAGGAAGGGCTGTGGATGAAGCGCGTTCCGATTCCAGAAGTGGGACCGAATGATGTGAAGATCAAGATCCACAAGACAGCGATCTGTGGAACAGATGTACATATCTACCAGTGGAATGACTGGGCACAGCATACGATCCCGGTCGGTCTTACAGCTGGTCATGAGTATGTTGGAGAGATCGTAGAAATAGGGGAAGGTGTACGGGGATTCAAGATCGGTGATCTGGTATCCGGTGAAGGACATATTACATGTGGAAAATGCCGTAACTGCCTGGAAGGACACAAAGAGAACTGTAAGGATGCAAAAGGTGTCGGCGTGAACCGTAACGGAGCATTTGCGGAATATCTTGTGATTCCGTCAAGTAACGTATGGCCATGTAATCCGAACATTCCGGAAGAGATGTATGCAATCTTTGATCCATTCGGAAATGCAACACATACAGCACTTTCTTTTGAGGCACTGGGAGAGGATGTGTTGATCGCCGGAGCAGGTCCGATCGGATGTATGGCAGCAGCAATCGTGAAGTTCTCGGGTGCCAGACATGTTGTGGTAACAGATATGAATCCATACAGACTGGAACTTGCGAAGAAGCTGGGAGCAACAAGAACAGTTAACTTAAAAGAGGAGAATCTGAGAGATGTTATGAAAGAGATCGGAATGACAGAAGGATTTGATGTCGGTCTTGAGATGTCCGGATCACAGGTGGCATTGGATGATATGATCCACAATATGAAACACGGCGGACACATTGCACTGTTAGGATTACAGAGAACAGATGCCAAAGTAGATCTTGAGACAGTAATCTTCAACGGATTACATCTGAAAGGAATCTATGGACGTAAAGTATGGGATACATGGTACAAGATGTCTACAATGTTGCAGGCAGGACTTGATATCTCAGATATCATCACACATCATTTTGACATCAAAGATTTCCAGAAAGGATTTGACGCTATGATCTCCGGTAATTCAGGAAAAGTCATTCTGGACTGGGCACATGTAAATGACTAGGAAGAGTGCACGGAATAAAGTGGGAAAAAGGAAGAAAAAGACAGAAAAAACGAAGACAGAATAAAATGGAGAGGTTGAGAAAATGGCACGTAAAGACGATATTTTAAGCATTTATACAAAAGAAGTAGAAGGAATCAAAGAAGCTGGGCTTTTCAAAGGAGAGGCACCTTTTGTATCCCCGCAGGGAGCAAGAGTGAAGATGGAAGACGGAAGAGAACTTCTTTGCATGTGTGCGAATAACTACCTTGGACTGGGAGATAACCCGAGACTGATCGAGGCGGCTAAGAGAACATATGATGAAAAAGGATACGGAGTTGCATCTGTACGTTTTATATGTGGAACACAGGACATTCATAAGAAACTGGAGAAAAAGATCTCCGGATTCCTGGGAACAGACGATACGATCCTTTATTCTTCATGCTTTGATGCAAACGGAGGATTATTCGAGACAATTCTGACAGCAGAAGATGCAGTCATCAGTGATGAACTGAATCATGCTTCTATCATTGACGGAGTACGTCTGTGTAAAGCAAAACGTTTCCGCTATAAGAATAACGATATGGAAGATCTGGAAGCAAAATTAAAAGAGGCAGACGAAGCCGGAGCAAGAATCAAACTGATCGCTACAGATGGCGTATTTTCTATGGATGGAATCATCTGTAATTTAAAAGGGGTATGTGATCTGGCTGATAAATATAACGCACTGGTTATGGTTGATGATAGCCATGCGGTCGGATTTGTAGGAAAGACCGGACGTGGAACAGCAGAGTACTGTGGTGTGGAAGGCCGTGTGGATATCATTACCGGAACATTGGGAAAAGCACTTGGAGGAGCATCCGGCGGATATACATCCGGACGGAAAGAGATCATTGATCTGTTAAGACAGAGAAGCCGTCCGTACCTGTTCTCTAACTCTCTGGCACCGGCAATTGCAGGAGCCAGCCTGGAACTGTTTGATATGCTGGAGGAGAGTACAGAACTTCGTGATCACCTGGAAGAGGTAACTGCATACTACAGAAAACAGCTGGTAGATAACGGATTTGATATTATTCCGGGAACACATCCATGCGTACCTGTTATGCTCTATGATGAGAAGACAGCAGCAGAATTCGCAAAACGTATGATGGAAAAGGTGTATATGTTGTAGCATTCTCTTACCCGGTTGTACCGAAGGGAAAAGCAAGAATCCGTACACAGGTATGTGCAAGCCATACAAAGAAGATATTGATTCATCGTAAATGTTTATTGAAGTAAGAGAAGAGATGGGATTAAATAAATACCGGATAAAATAATAAAAGATGAGAAAAAATGGTACGTAGTCAATTTATTGAAAAGTGGATGCGTACCATTTTCTTTTTTGTGATTATACTAAACACAGCGTAACTTGAAAGGAGAGACTGACAATGGAAAGAAGAAATGCATGGAAGACATACACACAGGAACAGTTAAAAGAACTGGATCAGATCAATGACAGATATAAAGTATGCCTGGATGAAGGAAAGACGGAGAGAGAATGTATCCGTCTGACTGTGAAAGAGATTGAAAAGCAGGGGTATCGTAACCTGAATGATATCAAAGGAAGTTTAAAAACAGGAGATAAAGTCTATGCGGTATGTATGGGAAAAAGTATTGCCATGTTCCGGATCGGAAAAGAACCACTGGAAAATGGTATGAACATACTGGGAGCACATATTGATTCGCCAAGAATTGATGTGAAACAAAATCCTTTATATGAAAACGAAGAACTTGCATATCTGGATACGCATTACTATGGCGGCATTAAGAAATATCAGTGGGTGACATTGCCTCTTGCTCTGCATGGAGTGATTGTTAAGACTGATGGAACAGTACAGGAAGTAAGTATCGGAGAGAAAGAAGAGGATCCGGTATTTGTAGTGACAGATCTTCTGATCCATCTGGCAGGAAAACAGATGGAAAAGAAAGCAAGTGCAGTGATCGATGGAGAGAAACTCGACCTTCTGATCGGAAGCCGTCCTCTTGAGAAAGAAGAAAGGCTGGATGAGAGTGAGAAAGAAGCAGTAAAAGCCAACGTCATGCGGATTCTGACAGATTACTATGATATGGAAGAGGAAGATTTTCTGTCGGCAGAACTGGAAATCGTACCTGCAGGAAAGGCCAGAGATTGTGGAATTGACAGAAGTATGATACTGGCTTACGGACAGGATGACAGAGTGTGTGCATTTACCTCATTATTCGCCATGCTGGATGTCAAAGAAGCGGTGCGTACTTCGTGCTGCATCCTGGTTGACAAAGAAGAAATCGGAAGTGTTGGCGCAACTGGTATGCATTCCCGCTTCTTTGAAAATGTTGTGGCAGAACTGGTAGCTCTTACAGAAGGGGAATCAGAATTGAAAGTACGTCGTGCACTTCAGAATTCCAGAATGCTTTCTTCTGATGTGAGCGCAGCTTATGATCCGATGTATGCGGAAGCCTTTGAAAAAAGGAGTGCGGCATTTTTCGGAAAAGGGCTGGTATTCAATAAATTTACCGGAGCAAGAGGAAAGAGCGGTTCCAATGATGCCAATGCAGAATATCTGGCAGAAATACGTCGTGCGATGAATACAGAAGATATATCGTATCAGTTCGCTGAACTTGGAAAGGTCGACATTGGAGGCGGTGGAACAATTGCTTATATCATGGCAAATTATGGCATGGAAGTTATTGACAGTGGTGTGGCAGTCTTAAGTATGCATGCACCATGGGAAGTAACAAGTAAGGCAGATGTATACGAGGCTTACAGAGGATATAAGTCGTTTTTGCGTAATATCTGAAAAAGGAAGTCGTATATTTGCACTTAAATGTACGGAAATAAGCACAATTGTGCACAATAACTGAAAAACACAGGAAAAATCAGCAGATTTATTGGTGAAAGTCTTGACGAAAACTGGCAAAAACAGTAAAATATGAAGTGCGACTTAGAAAATTTAGTTTTAGGAGGTCATGACAAATGGCAAAATGGGTTTATATGTTTACAGAAGGTAACGCAACCATGAGAAACCTTCTCGGTGGAAAAGGTGCAAACCTTGCTGAAATGACAAACTTAGGTCTTCCGGTACCACAGGGCTTTACTGTAACAACAGAAGCTTGTACACAGTACTACGAAGACGGCAGACAGATCAATGACGAAATTATGGGTCAGATCATGGAAGCCATCGATAAAATGGAAGGAATTACAGGAAAGAAATTCGGAGATAAGAAGAATCCACTTCTCGTTTCGGTTCGTTCCGGAGCAAGAGCTTCTATGCCTGGTATGATGGATACAATCCTGAACCTTGGATTAAATGAAGAAGTAGTTGAGACACTTGCTGAAGCTTCAGGAAATCCTCGTTGGGCTTGGGACTGCTACAGAAGATTCATCCAGATGTTCTCTGACGTAGTTATGGAAGTTGGAAAGAAATATTTCGAAGAGCTGATCGACAAGATGAAAGCTGACAGAGGTGTTAAGCAGGACGTTGAACTTACTGCAGAAGACCTGAAAGAGCTGGCTAACCAGTTCAAGGCTGAATACAAAGAGAAGATTGGTTCTGATTTCCCATCTGATCCGAAGGAACAGTTAATGGAAGCAGTAAAAGCTGTATTCCGTTCATGGGACAACCCAAGAGCTAACGTATATCGTCGTGACAATGATATCCCCATATTCATGGGGGAACAGCTGTTAACGTACAGATGATGGCATTTGGTAACATGGGAGATGACTGTGGTACAGGTGTTGCATTTACACGTGACCCGGCTACAGGAGAGAACGGTCTGTTCGGAGAATTCCTTACAAATGCACAGGGAGAAGACGTTGTTGCCGGTGTTCGTACACCAATGCACATTTCAGAGATGGAAGAAAAATTCCCAGAAGCATTCGTACAGTTCAAACAGGTTTGTGAAACTCTTGAAAAACACTATAGAGATATGCAGGACATGGAGTTTACTGTAGAGCATGGTAAACTGTATATGTTACAGACACGTAATGGTAAGAGAACAGCAAAAGCTGCTCTGAAAATCGCTTGTGATCTTGTTGATGAAGGAATGAGAACAGAGGAAGAGGCTGTTGCAATGATCGACCCTCGTAACCTTGACTCTCTGCTTCACCCACAGTTCGATGCAAAAGCCCTGAAAGAGGCTACACCACTTGCAAAAGCACTTGGAGCATCTCCGGGAGCTGCTTGCGGTAAGATCGTATTCACAGCTGACGATGCTGTAGAATGGGCTGAAAGAGGAGAAAAAGTTGTTCTTGTACGTCTTGAGACATCACCAGAAGATATCACAGGTATGAAGTCTGCACAGGGTATCCTGACAGTTCGTGGTGGTATGACATCTCACGCAGCCGTAGTTGCTCGTGGTATGGGTACATGCTGTGTATCTGGTTGCGGTGACATCGCAATGGACGAAGCTAATAAGAAATTTACACTTGCCGGAAAAGAATATCATGAAGGAGACTGCATCTCACTTGATGGTTCTACAGGTAATATCTATGATGGTATCATCCCAACAGTTGATGCAACAATCGCTGGTGAATTCGGAAGAATTATGGGATGGGCTGACAAATACAGAACAATGAAAGTTCGTACAAACGCTGATACACCACACGATGCTGTAAAAGCACGCGAACTTGGTGCAGAAGGTATCGGACTTTGCCGTACAGAGCATATGTTCTTCGAAGGAAACAGAATCGATGCATTCCGTGAAATGATCTGCTCTGAGACAGAAGAAGAAAGAGAAGCAGCACTTGCTAAGATTCTTCCAGAACAGCAGGGAGACTTCGAAAAACTGTATGAAGCACTGGAAGGTAACCCGGTTACTATCCGTTTCCTTGATCCACCGCTTCATGAGTTCGTTCCTACAGAAGAGGAAGACATTAAGAAACTTGCTGACGCTCAGGGCAAAACTGTTGAGCAGATCAAGACAATCATCGACAGCCTTCATGAGTTCAACCCAATGATGGGACACCGTGGATGCCGTCTTGCAGTAACATATCCAGAGATTGCTAAGATGCAGACAAGCGCTGTTATCCGTGCAGCAATCAATGTAAAGAAAGTTCACCCAGACTGGAACGTAAAACCAGAAATCATGATTCCACTTGTTGGAGACATCAAAGAGCTTAAATATGTTAAGAAATTCGTAGTAGAGACAGCAGACGCTGAGATTGCAGCAGCAAACAGCGATCTTGAGTACGAAGTTGGAACAATGATCGAGATCCCAAGAGCAGCTCTTACAGCTGATCAGATCGCTTCAGAAGCTGACTTCTTCTGCTTCGGTACAAACGACTTAACACAGATGACATACGGATTCTCTCGTGACGATGCTGGTAAGTTCTTAGACGCTTACTATGATGCTAAGATCTTCGAGAACGATCCATTTGCTAAGCTTGACCAGACAGGTGTTGGTAAATTAATGGAAATGGCTATCGAATTAGGTAAGCCGGTTAATCCAAGCCTTCACGTTGGTATCTGTGGAGAGCACGGTGGAGATCCATCTTCAGTTGAATTCTGCAACAAGATCGGTCTTGACTATGTATCTTGCTCACCATTCCGTGTACCAATCGCTCGCCTCGCAGCAGCACAGGCAGCAATTAACCAGAAATAGTATACTGTAGGTGACTAACATAGAACGTTAATTCGCTTATAGAGAAAACCCCTTACATCAATTATGGTGTGAGGGGTTTTTATACTGAAAAATGTACAAAAGTTCTTGGGTGTGGTAGTATGATGATAAAGATAAATCGGGAGTTGTAGTAAAGGAGGTTTACAATGGGGTTTTGGATTTTTATGTTGATTATGGATTTGCTTCTTCCATTTACGATGATTGGTTTTGGAAGATATTTTATGAAAAAGGCTCCAAAGGAAATAAATTCAGTATTTGGATATCGGACTTCGATGTCTATGAAGAACAAAGACACATGGGAATTTGCTCATAAATATTATGGTAAAGTCTGGTATGTCTGTGGAATGGTTATGTTGCCGATAACAGTAATATTCATGCTTTTAGTGATTGGAAAAAATGAAGATTGTGTTGGGAGTATAGGAGGAATTATCTGTGGTGTTCAACTTATTCCTTTAATTGGGTCTATTCTCCCAACAGAAATAGCATTAAAAAAGAATTTTGATAAGAATGGAACAAGACGATAAATTCAAGTTGAACAAAATCGCTGCGCGATGGCCTGCCAAGGCTATGGCGCAGTTTTTCTTTACACTTTAATAAAAAGCAGTGGAAACCAAGTCCTACAAGTAGTATTGTTAAGTCACCACAACCAACAATCAAACAGGATCGACATCCCCACTGCCTATGATAAGAATACCATTGAGCTGCCTTTCTGGCAAGCAGTTTTATTATGCTAATGCTCCTCCATGTAAGCAGTGTTTATACATTTACGATTTACTTTACATGGAGGATTTTATTATGTACGAAGAAATTTTTAATCAGATTAGATCTGCTGCGAATAAACGGAATCTCAAGGATTCCACAATTCATGCATACTGTACCAGTGTTGCTCATTTTTTGAACCACACAGCCAAGGATATAGATGCATTAACAACTGACGATGTTGATACATTCCTAACTGAAAAGAAACTTTCCGGGATTTCACCAGAAACATACAATCACTACCATTCAGGAATCCGCTTCTTTTACAAAAAAGTATTGAAGATGAATTGGGATGATGATGACATACCTCGTATGAAAAGGGACAGAAAGTTACCAGCGGTGCTTACAAAAGCAGAAATATCAGCTATTCTTGATGCTACACCAAATCTGAAGCATAAAGCTATGATCGCTACTATGTATTCAGGTGGACTTCGTGTTTCAGAAGTCACACACCTTCATTATGATGATATTTCACGCACGAACAAAACCATACACATCCGCGATGGAAAAAGCCGATCTGACCGTTATACTTTGCTTGCAGACCGGACGCTTGAAATATTGACAGAATACTGGTTTCAATGTGGCAGGCCAAGAGGGATTCTGTTCCCAAGTTCATGGACAGGGGATTATCTTACAAAAGATAGTGTCATTCAATTTTTTCGTGAAAGCGCCGAAAGAGCAGGCATTCAAAAACACGTCTCCACACATTGTTTGCGTCATAGTTTTGCAAGTCATCTGTTTGAGTCAGGCTGCGATATAAAATATATTCAGGCTCTTTTGGGACATCGTGATCCAAAATCAACAGAGATTTATCTGCATGTAAGCAATAAAACTCTGCTTGGTATTAAAAGCCCATTTGATGAGATGGGTGGTGAATGATTATGGATAAATCATGTACGATACAGGATGTATTTGAACGGTTCTATCCTTCCTATGAAAAGAGGAGTAACCCTCCTGCTCATCACAGAAAAACGGCTTATCACATCAGAAACTGTAAAACAGGAGTTTTTGGTGTAAACATCAGTGTTTGTGAGGACTGCGGATGTATCAGTGTTCACA
>ENA-OQDT01000164-OQDT01000164.1-human-gut-metagenome-genome-assembly--contig:-NODE-164-length-42101-cov-6.741292_pt1 | contig 42101 bp, 35 predicted proteins | sample MGYA00242786_ERZ504617 | MGnify/ENA primary metagenome ERZ504617 (study PRJEB26092, sample SAMD00036337) | human gut metagenome | host: Homo sapiens | study: EMG produced TPA metagenomics assembly of...
TTGCGGCGCTCGTCCTGCGACTGGTGTGCATGGATGCTTACCTTGTTGTTCTTCTCGTCGTGCTCCCACCATGCGGTGAACCGCCCGGACTGCGGGATCCCCACCGTGATGGTGTAGTACTCCTTTTTGAGCAGGTCAGTGCGGATGATCTCGTTCATGTCCCGCAGGGCGGTGTAGCTCTTGGCGGCGATCACAAGGCCCTCGGTGCCGCGGTCCAGCCGGTTGCAAATGCCGGGCTTGAACCGGTTCTCGCCGTGGGGGTCGTACTCGCCTTTTTCGGCCAGATACTGGGTAAAAGCGTCCACAAGGTTTGCATCGCCGGTGCGGTCGCTATGGCACAAAAGGTGGGTGGGTTTGTACAGCACAGCAATGTTTTCGTCCTCATAAATGACATTGACCTTGGGCTGATTCTGCTTTTTTTTCGGCGCGGCCTTCTGCACGGTTTTTGCGCCTTCCGGCGGGAAAAACTCGTCGTTGATGTACAGCTCGATCAGGTCGCCTGCCTGAATGCGGTACTCCGGCACGGCCTTTTTTCCGTTTACCTTCACGCGCTTATTGCGGAAGCTCTTGTACAAAAGGCTGGTGGGAAAATCGCGGGTCACGCTCTGCACAAAGCGGGAAAGACGAACGCCGTCGTCGTTGGCGGTTGCGGTATATTGTTTCATAAATGTTCCTCAATTTTCAAGAGATACCTTTATAGTAATACAGCCTTGGCTGCAAGTCAACGCGGAAACGCCCCGGATCAAAACTATTTTACCGCAAAGCCTTGAGTTCCGGGCGCAAAATGGGTACTATTATAAGGAATGAATCAGAAGGAGAGTACCGCAATGGCAGAACACAAACGGCATCAGGGACACCGCCAGCGGATGCGCGAACGGGTGCAGAACTACGGTCTGGACAGTCTGGCCGAGCACGAAGCGCTGGAATATGTGCTGTACCTCACCAACGCCCAGAAGGACACCAACGGCATCGCTCACGACCTGATCGACCGCTTTGGCGATTTTGCCGCTGTGCTGGAAGCCAGCGAGGAAGAGCTGTGCACTGTGGAGGGCGTAGGCCCGGCCACAGCCCGGATGCTGCATCTGCTGCCGGAGATCAGCCGCTACTATGGCCGCAGCCGTACCAGCACTACCCGCTGCATCAGAACTACGGAGCAGATGGGCAGCTATCTGATGGCGAAGTTTGCGTGGTCGGATTACGAGCGTGCAATGCTGGTCAGTCTGGACAGCCGTAAGCGGGTGCGCGCGGCGGTCTGGCTGCGGGAAGGCACCACCGACCGGGTAAGTCTGGACATCAAGGATGTGGTGTCTGCGGCCATCAAGGGCGGCACCGACACGGTGGTGCTCAGCCACAACCACCCCAACGGTGCGGCCTTGCCCTCCATGGAGGATCTGGAGGCCACTGGCAATATTGCCCGGGCATTGGGCCTTGTGAACATCCATCTGCTGGATCACTTCATCCTGACCGATACGGAGTATTTTTCCATGCGGGACGCAAACCGCCTGCCGATCTATGACTTTAAAACAGGTACGCTTTTCTGGCCTTGATTCGTGAAACAACAAAAAAGTGTTTACATTATAAAACTGGTGTGCTATAATCAAACCGTAAAATACAACTGATTGTGGTTCTTTGCGCGAGGGCCGGAGAGGAGAGGGAAGATGGCAGACGAAAAATTTGAACTGGTATCCTCTTACCAGCCCACCGGCGACCAGCCGCAGGCCATTGAAACACTGGTGAAAGGCGTGGAGCGGGGCGACCGTTGCCAGACCCTGCTGGGTGTTACCGGCAGCGGCAAGACCTTTACCATGGCAAATGTTATTGCAAAATGCAACCGGCCCACGCTGGTTCTGGCCCACAACAAAACGCTGGCGGCCCAGCTGTGCACCGAGTTCCGGTCGTTTTCCCCAACAATGCAGTGGAGTATTTCGTCTCCTACTACGATTACTACCAGCCGGAAGCCTATATCCCAGCACGGATACCTATATTGAAAAGGACAGCGCCATCAACGACGAGATCGACCGCCTGCGCCATTCGGCCACGGCGGCGCTTTCGGAGCGGCGGGATGTCATCATTGTGGCATCGGTGTCCTGTATCTACTCTCTGGGCGATCCCATCGATTACCGCAGCATGGTCACCAGCCTGCGGCCCGGGATGCAGATGGAGCGGGATGACCTGTGCAAAAAGCTGGTCACCCTGCAATATGAGCGGAACGACATCAATTTTATCCGCAATAAGTTCCGTGTTCATGGCGACACGGTGGATATCTATCTGGCCTACATGAGCGACCTTGCCATCCGGGTGGAGTTCTTCGGGGATGAGATCGACCGCATCACGGAGTTCAACCCCGTTACCGGCACCCGGCAGAACGTGGTGAAGCATGTGGCCATCTTCCCGGCCAGCCACTACATCGTCAGCGCCGATAAAAAGGCAGCGGCCATTGAAAAGATCCGCGCCGAGTGCGACGAGCAGGTGAAGAAGTTTACCGCCGAGGGCAAGCTCATCGAGGCCCAGCGCATCCAGCAGCGAACGAACTACGACATCGAGATGCTGACCGAAGTGGGGATCTGCAAGGGCATCGAGAACTATTCTGCGGTGCTGTCGGGCCGTGCGCCGGGCAGTATGCCCACCACCCTGCTGGACTATTTCCCGGAGGATTTTCTGCTCTTCGTGGATGAGAGCCATGTGACCCTGCCGCAGGTGCGCGCCATGTACGGCGGCGACTACGCCCGCAAAAAGACGCTGGTGGAATATGGCTTCCGTCTGCCGTCGGCCTTTGACAACCGCCCCCTCAAGTTTGAGGAGGTGGAAAGCAAACTGAACCAGATGGTGTTCGTCTCGGCCACGCCGGGCGAGTACGAGCGCCGGAACAGCACCCGGATCGCGCAGCAGGTCATCCGGCCCACCGGCCTGCTGGACCCGCTGATCTCGGTGCGGCCCGTGGAGGGTCAGGTGACTGACCTGCTGGGCGAGATCAACGCCCGCACGGCGAAGAACGAGCGTGTTCTTGTGACCACCCTGACCAAGAAGATGGCTGAGGACCTGACCGACTTCTTGACCGAGCAGGGCATCAAGGTCAAATATATGCACCACGAGGTGGACACCTTTGAACGGATGGAGATCATCAAAGATCTGCGCCTGGGTTCCATCGATGTGGTGGTGGGCATCAACCTTCTGCGCGAGGGCCTGGATCTGCCCGAGGTCAGCCTTGTGGCGATCCTGGATGCCGACAAAGAAGGCTTCCTGCGCAGTGAGACCAGCCTCATCCAGACCATCGGCCGCGCGGCCCGCAACGCCGAGGGTCTGGTCATTATGTACGCCGATGAGGTGACGGACAGCATGGAACGCGCCATCACCGAGACCGAGCGCCGCCGTGCCATCCAGATGGCCTACAATGAGGAGCACGGCATCGTACCTAAGACCATCGTCAAGGCCATTGCGGACAGCATTGAGATCAGCGATAAGGCGGAGAACGCAAAGCGGAATACCCGCCGCATGGGCAAACTGGAGCGGGAAGCTGCCATTGAGCGCCTGACCCGGGAGATGAAGGAGGCTGCCAAGCTGCTGGAATTTGAGCATGCGGCCTTCCTGCGTGACCAGATCGACCGCCTGCGCCGGGGCGAGAACCCCACCGTGGACTCGGATGCCGAGACCGAGCGCAGGCAGAACCATGCACAGACACAGAGAAGAGGGAGAAAGTACCTTGGCAAACGATAAGATCGTCATCAAAGGCGCACGGGAGCACAACCTGAAGAATATTGATCTGACCCTCCCGCGCGAAAAATTCATTGTTATGACCGGCCTGTCCGGTTCCGGCAAGTCGAGCCTTGCCTTCGATACCATTTATGCCGATGGCCAGCGCCGCTATGTGGAGAGCCTTTCCAGCTACGCCCGGATGTTCCTGGGCCGGATGGACAAGCCCGATGTGGATGAGATCACCGGCCTGTCGCCGGCCATTTCCATTGACCAGAAGACCACCAGCCACAACCCCCGCTCTACCGTGGGCACCGTGACCGAGATCTATGATTACCTGCGCCTGTTGTATGCCCGGGTGGGCGTGCCCCACTGCCCGGTGTGCGGCCGTGTCATCAGCCAGCAGACCGTGGATGAGATGGTGGATGCCGTGCTCAAGCTGGAGGACGGCACCAAATTCCAGGTGCTGGCTCCTGTGGTACGCCAGCGCAAGGGCACGCAGCAGAAGGAGCTGGATGCCGCCCGGCGGGGCGGCTATTCCCGTGTGAGGATCGACGGCAACCTGTATGACCTGGACGAAGAGATCACGCTGGAAAAGAACATCAAGCACACGGTGGAGATCGTGGTGGACCGCCTTGCCATGCGCAAGGGCATCCGGGGCCGTCTGGCGGATTCACTGGAAACTGCGCTGGCTCTGACCGGCGGCATCGTCGAGATCGATGTCATCGGTGGGGAGTGCATGACCTTCAGCCAGAACTTTGCCTGCCCGGAGCACGGCATCTCCATCGGGGATCTGTCGCCCCGGCTCTTCTCCTTCAACAACCCCCAGGGTGCCTGTGAGAAGTGCACGGGCCTTGGTACGTTTATGCGGGTGGACGAGGAGCGCATCCTGCCCAATAAGAACCTGTCCATCCGGCAGGGGGCCATCAAGGCCAGCGGTTGGTACTACGCTGAGGGCTCTGTCAGCGAAATGTACTACCTTGGTCTGGGTAAAAAATACGGCTTTACGCTGGACACGCCCATCAAGGATATGAGCACCGAGGCGGTGAACGCCCTGCTCTACGGCACCAACGGCGAAAAGATCGAGATGCACCGAACCAACGAGTTCGGCAGCGGTGTCTACTATAATACGTTTGAGGGCATCGTGGAGAACCTGGAGCGCCGCTTCCGGGAGACCAACAGCGAGTGGATGAAGGAAGAGATCGGCAGCTTCATGTCCGGCGTGGAGTGCCCGGACTGCCATGGCAAGCGCCTGAAGCCGGTGGTGCTGGCAGTGACCGTTGGGGATAAGAACATCAGCGAGTTCTGCGAAATGTCCATCCGGGATGAGCTGAAATTTATTGCCGAAAATGAGCCGAACCTGACCGAGAAGCAGAGGCAGATCGGCGGTCAGATCATGAAGGAAATCAAGAACCGCCTGCAGTTTTTGCAGAGCGTGGGTCTGGATTACCTGACCCTGGCCCGCGCAGCCGGCACACTGTCCGGCGGCGAAAGCCAGCGCATCCGCCTCACCACCCAGATCGGCAGTGCGCTGTCCGGCGTGCTCTATGTGCTGGACGAGCCCAGCATCGGCCTGCACCAGCGCGATAACGACAAGCTCATTGCGACCCTGAAGAACCTGCGGGATCTCGGTAATACCGTTATCGTGGTCGAGCACGACGAGGATACCATGCGCAGCGCGGACTATATCGTGGATGTGGGCCCCGGCGCGGGCGTTCACGGCGGCGAGATCGTGGCGGCGGGTTCCGTGAAGGATATCTGTAAGGCCAAGCGGAGCATCACCGGCGATTATCTTTCCGGCCGCAAGCGCATTGCCGTGCCCCAGACCCGCCGCACCGGCAATGGAAACTTCCTGACCGTGAAGGGTGCCCGGGAGAACAACCTGCGCAACATTGATGTCCGGTTCCCGCTGGGGGAGTTCGTCTGTGTGACCGGCATTTCCGGTTCCGGCAAGTCCAGCCTGATCAATGAGATCCTGTACAAGACGCTGGCCTGTGAGCTGAACGGTGCCCGCAGCCGTGCGGGCAAGTGCGACGGAGTGGAGGGTCTGGAGTTTGTGGATAAGGTCATTGGCATCGACCAGCAGCCCATCGGCCGCACGCCCCGCTCCAACCCGGCCACCTATACCGGCGTGTTCAACGATATCCGCGCTGTCTTTGCCGAGACCCAGGATGCAAAGATGCGCGGCTACGGCCCGGGAAGGTTCAGCTTCAACGTCAAGGGCGGTCGCTGTGAGGCTTGTGAGGGTAACGGCATTTTGCAGATCGAGATGCACTTCCTGCCGGATGTCTATGTGCCCTGCGAGGTATGCAAGGGCGCGCGCTATAACCGCGAGACGCTGGAGGTAAAGTATAAGGAAAAGACCATCTCCGACGTGCTGAACATGACCGTGGAGGAGGCGGTGGTGTTCTTTGCAAACCAGCCCAAGATCGCCCGCAAGCTGCAGACCCTGCTGGATGTGGGCCTTGGCTATGTGACCCTTGGCCAGAGTGCCACCACCCTGTCCGGCGGCGAAGCCCAGCGTGTCAAACTGGCCAATGAGCTGGCCCGACGCAGCACCGGCAAGACGGTGTATATCCTCGATGAGCCCACCACAGGCCTGCACATTGCAGACGTGCATCGCCTGATCGAGGTGCTGCAGAAGCTGGTGGATGCGGGCAACACGGTCATTGTCATCGAGCACAACCTGGATCTCATCAAGTGTGCGGACCACATCATTGACCTTGGCCCTGAAGGCGGCAGCGCCGGCGGCCTGGTGATTGCCGAGGGTACGCCCGAGCAGGTGGCCGAGGTGCCCGGCAGCTTTACCGGCCAGTACCTCAAGCCCCTGCTGGAAAAGGACAGGCAGTTGCGGGCCGCGGAAGCGGAAACTGGTGCAAAAGCAAAAAAGTAAAGCGGCGCTCATACGATGAAAATCATACTTTTCTTGAAAAAATCAGAAAAAGATGCAGAAAAGTGTTGACAAAACCCGGAAAGATGCGTATAATATCTTTTGTCGCCAATGCTTCGGTAGGGAGGCGGAGGACGATATCCGGGTGTAGCGCAGTTTTGGTAGCGCGCTTGAATGGGGTTCAAGAGGCCGTGAGTTCGATTCTCGCCACTCGGACCAGATGATTCCCAGTCGAACAACTGTTCGGCTGGGAATTTTTTTGTTTTTCGGAAGCAGACGCTTCGGAAAGATTAAAATAAATAAGCATTTCCGTGTCTGTGATCTCGATGCGATTTACAAAGGTATCAATGATCCTGCGGTTATAATCCTCGGTACGTTCGTTGGGAGAGATAAGGAACTGCTCCAATAGGAAGAGGATGCGCTCACGATCCAGAACGGGTGGATGAACTTCTTTCAGGGATTCTAATTGATAGTTGAGGGTGCTTTCCTGCTGCTCCAAGTCAGCAAGGCGGGCGGACAGACGAGAGCTGGCAGTACCGTTTTCAATGGATTCAATGATATTGTTGATTTTTCGGCGCACATCAGCCAGGTTTTGCTCTAACATTGCACGCTCTGGATCGGGCTGGTTGACATCTGCCTGCTGTGCAGCGGCAATAGCGTCGGCCAGATCTTCAAGAGTGTCTGGACGAAGGATATTTTCACAGATGGCATTGACCACAAGATTCTCGGCAACATCTTTTGGGATGTTTTTCTTTTTGCAGGTACCGCCATCAGCTTTATTCCCGCAAGCATAGTAATAGTAAACATCGTTGCGGCAGTTGTGGCCGGAGATGCCCCGCATCAGACTGTGGCAGCAGCCGCAGAAAAGCTTGCCAGAGAGCAGATAGTCGGCATGGGAACTGTGTGGTGCGCGGTGCTGCTTATTGAGTGTGAGCATTTTCTGAGCCCTCTTCCATAGATCATCGTCGATGATGGCGGGAATTGCACCATCAATGCGGACATCGTAGGCCTTGCAGATATAGACACCATGATAGGCTTCATTCTGGATGATACGAGGAATGCTACATTTGTTGAAGGCGTTGCCCTTGCTGGTACGGAGCCCGGCAGCGTTCAGCTGCTCCACGATGGAAGCGCTGCTCTCTCCGGCCGCATAATGCTCAAAGATGAACCGGATAGTGGGGGCATTTTTCTCGTCAATAATAAAACGCTTGTGTTCATCTGTGGTAAGCCCCAGGGGGCGGTTAGGATTGATTGCCTTCCCCTTGAGTGCGGATTCCCGCATACCACGCCGCATCTTTTGAGCCAGCTCAGCGGAATAGTATTCGGCCAGGGATTCCATCAGACCTTCCAAAATAATGCCCTCTGGTCCTTCCACAGAGCTTTCGGCTGCATAAAGAATACGAACTCCGTTATCTCGCAGCTTCTTTTTGTAGACCGCACTATCATAGCGATTGCGGGCAAAACGGTCAGTTTTCCAGCAGATCACGAGATCGAACAGATGTTTGCTGCTATCTGCGATCATCTGCTGAAAAGCCAGCCTGGATTCAACACCACGGCCCGAAATGTGCCGGTCAATGTATTCATGCACGATTGTCAAGCCATGCTGCCGGGCGTAGGCTTCGCAGTCCCGGCGCTGGCCCTCGATGCTCTGCTCGGTCTGCTGGGAACCGCCGCTGTAACGGTAGTAGGCAACCAGACGGTTCCCGGGAGACACTTTCTTTCTTCTTGCCATGATTGCTCCTTGTGCGCTGAGCAGGATCATGGTACAATGAACTTGCTCAGCAGGCGTGTTTTCTTATCCTATGATTATTCTCCGACAGACAGATTCCCCGTCTGGCCCCGGCGGCTCTATCGTACAGAGCTGCCGGGGATTCTTTTTGCAATAAAAACGACCCCGCCATGGTACGCATCGTTGGGAGGCGCGGCGGGATCTGCAGCACGATTTTAATTGGTAGGTTCCGAGGACTCTGCCCCCAACTGTGCCCTTAGAAGCTCCATCATATTGACCATGGGCAGTATGATCTTGCCGTTATTCAGGACGGTGGTAGAAATTGTTTCGATTTTACCCCGGGCGATACTATAGAGAGCGGTTGAACCATTCAGCCACAAGGATGCGGTGAAATCTTCATCTTTTGTGGATGCAGAAGTGCAAAACTCGCCGATCAATACGATATGATATTCCAGCTTGGCATCGGTGTTGTCCGGAACAGAATAACTTCCATCAAGGGTCAAACGAACCTTGCCCAGCTTTTCTGTTTCATCATCAGAAAGTGAAAGCTTGCTCACTGCCACCTTTACGTCTGTTTTCAAAACAGCATCATCGCCAATATCAAGCAAGTTGTTTGTAATGGTGCATTCTGTAATGAAACTGTTTTTATATTGGATGTTGGCCGAAAATTCATTGACATTCACGATGCGATCCCTCCCGGTGCCACTTTCTTGAAATCAATACGGAGCGCGTTTGAGAACTCGGTTTCCTCAGAAACAACGGTATGAATACTTTGCGAACGCACAGGAAAAAGCTGAACAGAGACAGATACTTCATCAAAAGTTAAGGGACACTGTACAGAAAGCTTGAGCGCATTTGCGATTTCCACTAAGGTGTCGATGGTGTAATTGCATTCGCCGCTTTCCCAGCGGGATACGAGGCTTTGTTTTACACCCATTTTTTCGGCAAGCTCTTTCTGGGACAAATTGAGCTGCTTGCGCGCCTCCCGGATGATCTGACTGAGTTCAATGTGAAGCGCGGTCTTAGCTGTTTCTACAACAGACATGCTCTGGGTCAGAGCTTCCACCAGATCAGTCAACGTTGCTTTGCAGGACATGTTCATCTCTCCTTTAACAATTCTTCTAAACGCTGCCTTGCGATTGGAGTATATGCTGAATAACTGGTCTTCTTTTTGCCTGCCCGTTCATAGAAAGCAGCCAATAAGTAAAGGTGCCCCTCCTGATAAACGAACAGGATCCGAACGTTGGATGACGTAAATGGAAAACGCATCGAACAGAGCGGAGCTTCTCCGGCGAGGTGCTCCATGGGAGCTCCTTTCCCTTTGATCGCATCATCTCCGTATGAGTTCAGATTGAAAAGATACTCTTCCAGCTTTGACAGGAACTGCCCTTCGACACCTGCGCCTTTCAGGACCGCAAGCAGCTCGCTGATCACGGCGGAATGCAAGGTTATCATACTCTCGTATTTTGAAAACAGTTCAATCAACAACCGCAAAAATCGATCTTTGTTCAGAAAAATCACTTCCTCCAATATGAATTATATCACTTAAAAGTTATATTTTCAATAGAACGCTCCACGAAAACGTGAAAAGCCCCGCCATGGTACGCATGGATGCTCATCCCCCTACCGGCTAAGCCCGGCGGGGGGATTGTTTTGCCCCGCTGGTGTTGCCCCACTGGCGGGGTTATTTTTGTTTGTGGAACTGTTTCCAAAATGGAAGCGATTGTTTTATGAGCCAGTCCATCGCCAAGCGTGGCGGAAACCTTTGGTTTCAGCTTCTTCAACAGTGGAAGCATAAAAATCTCCATCATCAGGATCAATAATTACGCGATCGTATTGCTGGTCGAAAGGAAGATGATAGATTTTATCGCCATTCCTGGAAATATTGCATTTAATAAGAGGGTACGCTTTCAGAGGAAAGCTTTCAATAACAGTGATATGAAGATATTCCGCACAGGATTTTGCCAAATCGGATAATGTTGTAGTGGTAACAAATAAACCGCCAACATTATAGTCGGGATGTTCCAGCTTTTGGAGAATGGTTGTTCCAAATAGCTGGAAAATGTGCTTTTCGTGAATGGTTTTCTCTACGGCCCAGCGTTTGCACTGAATTACGAACATACTCTTATTTCTGGAAACAATAAGATCACGTCCCATATCTTCAAGCCCTTCCATGGCTCCATTATACCGTACACGATAACCTTTCTTTTCATAGCAATATCCAACATAACGTTCGTATTCAATGCCAATTTGCCAATTAGATTTTTGACGCTTTGAATATCTATCCAATGCAAGTTGAAGCCTTTCGACAGACGACAAGGACTGATATTCCTGCGGAGAAAGCCAATTTCTCAAAGAACTATATTCACTGTCCGGTGCAGAATCTACGGATTTGAGTTGCTGCAAATCTTCTGTGCTGATTTCTTTGAACTCTGCCAGCCAGGGAAAAGAACTTTCATACAGATTCAGCTGATACTCCTGTAATTTGCACTGTTCTTGAAGCAACCGCTTTTGAGCGGCAATCTCTCGAACTTTCTCGGCTGCGGTAAAAGCAGGACGGGATTTCGTTTCCAAGTAATCAGCATCAAGCAAGTCATTTATATACATAAAATCTGAAAATTGCTTGGCCAAGAAAGGTGTTGTTATTTGAGCAGTAGTAAGCATATCGCAAAGCTCTGTTTTCGCGTGTTCTAGTTCCTTTTCTCGACTGTCTAATTTTTTCTCCCTTGAGTCAAGCGCTCGGACAAGACCAGAAAGCTGATCTTCTCGGTCTTTTAAAAGCCTTTGCGTTTCAAGACTCAAATTGTTTTCAGCACTTCTTTCAAGTTTTTGATATTTTTCGATAGAATCGTTAAGTTGCTGAATGGACTGCTCTTTTTGTTGAATTTCACTGCTGAGTCTTGCCGAATTAATTTCTTTAGAATCAAGTTCTTGTTTATGACCGACTTTATTTCCACAGATATAGCCAATGATGAGAAAAATAACGGCAACACCGCTTGTAATATATAGCCAGTTCATAGATTTCCTCATACAAGTAAACCGCTTTGGGTGACCAAGGCGGTTATTTTTTATGCTTCCTTTGCAGCCACGCCATGCGCAGCAGCTTTTTTATAACGTCCGGTGAGAACCAGATCCTCTACATAGTCCAGTGCTTTGGTCTGGCCCTCTTCGTTCAGCTGGTCGAAGTTGTCCAGCAGGGCAGTCTGGGCGGGGGTGAGAACGGCGTTGTTTTCTTTTGGCTCAATAAGGCCGTGCGTGATTCCTTCTACGGTAATTCCGAGAAGGTCACAAATTCTAACGACAGTTGTTACAGCGGTTCCACCAATTCCACGCTTGAAAATATTATCCACTGTGGAATAGGGGATACCTGCGGCAACAGTAAACGCTCGAATGCTCTTGTAATTGGCTAAAATGAGCTCTTTGAGCCTTTCTTCGACGTTCATAAAAAATCACCTCCTGATGTTCAGTATACGGTACGAATAACAAAAATGCAATATTGATTCACCAAATTGCAAAAATAATTTGAAAAAGCTATTGACTATTCACTCTATTGGGTGTATTTTATAATAAAGTTCACTAAATTTGGTGAACTGCGGAGGTGATATGTTTTGTACATGAATTTAAAGGCAGAGATGGCACGTAACGGGATTACCAATGAGCAGCTTGCGAATGGAATCGGAATCAATCCGGCAACGATGTCAGCGAAATTGAACATTGCGGGGCGAATGCGCTTGGATGAAGCGCAATGTCTCCGGGATAAGTTCTTTCCGGAGATGACGATGGACTATCTCTTTGGAGATGTCCAGCCCACCGACCCGAAAAAGAGTGCATGAAAAAGCCCCGGCGGGGAGCCGGGGACAGAGAGATGAAGGGGGGGTGAAGAGGTGGCAGACAACAAAAAGCCCTGCGCTCCGGTGGAAGCGGAGAGCAGGGAATACGATGTGACATTTCGGGAAATAGACCCGCTGTGTGCCGCACTGGACGAACTTTGCATGGCGTTGAATTGCTGGTATGCTGCAATGAACAGCCCGTGGCAGCGGGAAGATCAAACATACCGCAAGATGTTGGCAAAGAAAACCAAGACAGCATTGAAGCGGATTATTCAGAACGAGGGTGAATCGGCTGATGAAGTGTCTGACAAGAGGTGCTGTAAATCGATTGAGGATCCCGATAGAAGTTGATTTCTCCATCAATGAACATTTCTCGGATGGCTTTCAGACACCAGTTACAAGTAGGGCAATCGTGGTAACCGCCACAACCGCCCGGATAACTAAAGAAAGGCTCAGGGGAATCCGGTGATTGAAGAATAACAATGGAAGCGTGATAAGGTTCCTGCTCGTAAGAAAAGCACTGGGGACAGCCGATGCGAAAATCAATTCGATAGGACATTGTATTCACCTCCTTTCTGCTTGAAAGCTTAACATGATTCTGCTGAGAGCACAAGGAATGGTGAACAAGAGTACATGAAAAAGCCCAGGCTGGGAGCCGGGGACAGAGAGATGAAAGGAGAAAATAACGTGACGGTAAAGATTACAGGTAACCCCAAAGAAATTGCCGCCCTTGTATTAGCGGTACAGGAGCGGCAGATTCGGGATGGCTTTATTGGAAAGCGTCCGATTGAGGATGATGGAATCAAGGATTGTGCAATGACGGCAGGTTTGTCAGAAAAGAGTTTCGGGTGATGTGATCCACTGTGCCCCGATATCCTGAATAACAAGGATATCGCATTCTTCACTGACGGTTTGATTGATCTGGGCATAGTGCTGAACCCCGGCAACGGAACGGGTCAGGAATCGGAGATAATTGATGGATTCCTGAAGCGGAAAGGCATTGCGCTCCACCGGAAACATGTCGGTCAGCTTTATCAGTATCTCTGATTCACCGGAAAATGCGAGACAGTTTCCATTTTCATTGGTTAATTCCGTAATGGCTTCAGACACCAATGAAGTGGATAAGACGATGCGATTGCCGTTACTTATAGCAGCACCGATCAGAACAACATTCCGTTTTCCGGCAATAGCCAGAAGCTCCTGCTTGAGCAGCCGGAGTTCATCTTCGATGGAAAGAGATTCATTCAACTGCGAAAGACATCGTTTGATGGTACAGGACGTACGGGTCTGATTTTCCAGTCCGGATGCGCCGGTATAGGTGATTCCGTGGCCGGATTTTGTGAGGAAGATTTTTTGCTCATGATCAGTGAGAACAAAAGATTCTGTTGAATTTGTTTGTTCATCGGAAATTGTGGTCGTTAATCTTCGATCTGCGGACATTACAATTCCATACGGATTGGACAAAACGATAGCCAGTGACATTGTCTGAGTAGCCTCCTTTTGATTTTGAGTATAGCACAGAGGAGAAGAACGGACAAGAACACATGAAAAAGCCCCGGCGGGGAGCCGGGGGAGGAAGGGGGATGAAGAGGTGGCAGACAACAAAAAGCCCTGCGCTCCGGTGGAAGCGGAGAGCAGGGACTATGACCGGATCGGGCTACACATGTATGGGGACAACAATCCGACGCGAGAAGCAGCTATGGTTCTGTGGGAGTTTCTGCCGGCATGGATGGCGGCCCGAAAGATCGCAATGACTGACCCGGAATACAACAAGGCAATTTCACGGGTTATTGCCCAGCAGGCTGAGATCGTTCTGAAAGCAGCGCAAGAGATGGCCGAATCGGCTGATGACCCGAACGGGCCGCTGATGCAGACTTTTAGTCCGGACTGAGAAAGGAGAAACCTATGGACCGTTATATGATCGTGATCCCGGCGAAGAACCGGGCATTCAACATGAAGTGTGATGATGGTGACAGCATGAAGCTGGAGACCCTGCAGAAGCTGGTGGGCGGGCCGATCGAGCCGGTGCCCGCCTTGCTGAGCGCCGAGTGGGCGCGGGAGAAGAACGTGGACGGCATTCTGCTGCTGGTGAACGAGGAAGGGCTGATGAAGGAGCGCCCCCTGACGAACCAGCGCGCCAGTGAGATGACGGCGGCAGAGCTGGTGGGCCCGGCGATTGTGGCTGCAAAGCGCGGCGAGGAGCTGATCGGCTTTGCAAAGCCTGTGGTGGACACCATTTGTGCCGAATGGCTGTGAGGTGCTGCCATGGGCCGAAAGCAGAAACTGCCCTTTGAGCACTGGCAAATTATTGAATTGCTGCACATCACACAGGATTTTTACTCAAAACCGGAGAATGAGGCTGCATTTCAGGAATGGAAGGCGGCCAGAGATGCGAGAAAATCAAAAAGGCCCGCCGGTGCTGGAACACCGACGAGCCAACCAGGGTGATGGTTTTTGACTGCCCATCACCAGAAGTTTAACACAGAGTGGGAGGATTTGCAAATGAAAAAGAAGATCACGGGCAGCGTGCTGAGCGCCGATGCCATTGTGCTGGGACTGGCTGCAGCAGGGTGCGGCGGGGCCATTGAGACCGCGGCCGACGGCTGGGCAATGCTGGGCTACACGCTGCTGGCCATTGTGCTGGGGTGTGCAGCCCTGGCGCTGGCCGGGCTGGGCCTGGTGGTGGAGCAGCGGAAGGAACCGCAGAAGATCCACAAAGTGCCGGAGAACACGGTGAAGAAGGCCGTCTGCGGCAGAAAGGTGGGGTAAGGATGAAAATCACGATTTACAGAAATGGAAACGATGGCGGTTTGAGCATTGAGGATGGTGAGAGTGCAGCGGATGTTACACGGGTGATCATGCAGTCGGCAGTAAGTTTTGTTGTCAGCAGCGTGCCCAGTGACCTGAACAACACCCAGAAAGAGGAGATTGTTCGGAACTTTGCAAAGGCCGCTGAACTGGAAATGCGGTTGGCACTGAGCCGTAACCCGGTGACAGGCCGCTTTGAGGATAAAGAAGCTGCTTTTATGGAAGAGCTGATAAAACGGGCGATGGAGGCCAAGCAGAAATGACGCTGGAAGAGTACAAGAACATTTTGATTACCGGGACACCGAGTGACCGGGCGCGGGCCATTGCCGAGGCCGGGAACGACAGGAGCCTGACCGACGAGGAGTTCCACGAGCTGATGGCCATGATCAAGGGCGTTGTGCGGCCCGGGCGGCGGAAGATGACCCCGGACGAGGCGAAGCTCTGGGCCGAGGTGAGCCGGATCAACACCCGGTTGAAGGACGAGATGGTGAACGCGGGCTTTGCGGTGCGGGCCCTGCCCGGCGACCTGCAGGAGGATGCGATCAACATTCTTTCCCGCACGGTGAGCGGGATGCTGGGCGACCTGACCGCCATGATGGCAGAGACCGGGGAACCCTGATGGATAAGACCCAGTGTGTACATGTATTTGAGATCACCCGGAGCCGGTGCCTGACCTGTGCAGGCCGGAACCGGGCGTGCGGGGAATATGAAGAACGGAGAAATTACCATGAAAACAAAGATGAGCCTTTCGGCGGAGATGGACCTGACCCAGGACAGCGTGGTGCAGCTGACCTGCTGGTGCGGGCAGATCGCCTTACATGAGCTGTGGGGGCTGGGCCGCACCCGGCTTGACCGGATCACCAGACGGAAGGAGCTGCTGGGCAGCCAGAGCCTGGCTGTGGTGATGCAGCCGGACAAGAACGGGATGCCCCAGACGGAGAAGGCCCGGCGGCTGCGGGCGGAGGCAATCCCCAAGGGCGCGCCGACGGAATTCCGGGTGCCTGCTTTGCGGACACCCCGCACCCGGCGGGAGCAGCAGCTGAAAATGGTGGGCGACCGGGCAGCGACCATGGCCTGGCAGCTGATGGCGCTGGCCTGTGTGCAGGAGCTGGGGTTTGGAGCAGACCGGCTGAACAGGCTGTATGCAGAGATGCGCCACAACTACGAGCAGCTGAATGAGTGGGGCAAGACGGACGGGCTGGACGTGGCCATGGAAAAGCTGCGGCGCTGCGCCTGCGATGCCTTGCAGACTGAGGACATCGTGGTGGAGAACGTGGACGATGAAAAGACAGTGCAGACCCTGAGCCGAAGCTACAAGGAGCAGGAAGCGGAGTTTCTGAAGCGGGCCGTGATGATGGCAGCGGGCCGCAAGGCCTGCCGCCAGAGCCTGAATGTGCTGAACGAAGAGAGTGTTCGGCAGAAATGTGCGGATGCCATGGCAGCGGCTACCGGAAGCAACCTCTCACCGCTGCGGTCTGGCTATGCCAGCGCCTTGCAGAGCTCCCCTGATATGGGAGCCAAGGATCAAGGAGGACGATAAGATGCAGAGCGGATGCAGATGGGTATACACCCTGATGGACTGGGACACCGGCGAGGTGGTGGCCAAGGGCACCAGCGTGGAGCTGGTGGAGCAGGGATATTTTCCCGATGTGAACAAGCTGAGCAGTGTTTGGAATAATCTGGAAAAGTGCAAAAACCCCAGCCCGAAGAGCTACCGGTGGAAGATGGAGCGGAAGAGCACCAAGGACGACCGGGTGGAGAGGGCCCGGGCAGAAGGCCTGAGTGCGGACGAGCGGGCCGAGACCCGGATGGTGCGGGTGTACAGCTGCTACGGTGCGGACGGCACCCTGCTGGGCAAGGGCACGGCGGCAGAGCTGAAGGACAGGGGCTTATTTGGCAGCGAGGGCACGGTGCACGAGTGCTACCGCAAGCGGGGCGGCGTGTACAAGCCCGGCGGCGTTGCGCGGATGGAGATGGAGCTGTGCCAGAAACGGATCAGGCACCCCATAAAGCGGCCGGATCAGCCGGTAAAGGTGAAGCGCAAGCCCATTGGCGGCGTGCTCGACCCCAGCCCCCTGGCCTACGACGTGCATGATCTGATGATCTACAACGAGAAGGCCCGGAAGATCGGAAAGCCGGAGCTGACCTACGGCTACTGGGCGGAAAAAGGAAAGCCCGCCACGCCTTAAACACATGAATCTGTTATGAAGAGCAACGGATACGATGGACTGACACGTCCACCGTATCCGTTACGTTTCATAATACCTTTATAAAGAAAGAGGGGGAAGGGCCCTCTTTGGGGAGCTAGTATACCCGTTATTTCTGTGACGGTGGGGTCACGGGAAAGAAACTATCAGCAGAAAGTGAAAGCCAGCAGGAGGGCACCGGGATGCGCTGTAACTACATCCGAGAGAAAAAATACCAGTGCGGGGATGACTACATGGCAGTGGGAGTGTTCTCCATCATTCCACAGGAACACCGGGGCCGGGGAAAGAAGCGGAAGGAATCCAGCGAGGGACAGAAGGCGAAGAACAAAATGGATTCCCTGCGCAAGCGCCAGAGAAAGGCGCTGACCAATTTCAGTCCGGCGGGAATGTTCCTGACCGGTACATACGAGGATCCATTTCTGCCGGAGGACATTCTGGCCTGCCGGAGAGACGTGGAGAACTACAAACGGCGGGTGATGGCGGCGACCTGCAAGCGATTCGGGGCAAGGCGGGAGGACATCCGCCTGATGCTGGTGGCGGTGCGCAAGGGAGAAGCAGGACGGCTGCACATGCACGGTTTTGCGGAATGCACGGGCCTGACTGCGGCCCAGCGCCGGGAGTGGCGGGAGATGCTGGAGGATCTGTGGCGGCGGCGTATCCCCGGCTCCAACGAGTTTGAGCCGCTGGGAACCATGAACGTGAACAGAATCGATATGAAAAAGCTGCTGGGCAAGAGCGTGCAGGGCGAATACGGCACGGTGGGCTACTTCTACGGCCACAAGGAGCGGCTGTGGGTGGAAACGGCCAACCTGCGCCCGGCCATTGAGCAGGCCCCCAACGATGGGAGATGGAGCCGGAAACAGCTGCGGGCCGCCTGCGGGGAAAAGCAGAACGATGCCAAGTGGTGGGAGCAGCGGTTTCCCGGCTGGAAGATGGAAAAGTGCATCGTGCTGGAGCCCGGCGGGCTGCATGAGAGCCCGAAGCGGGAAGGAACCGGCTGGGAACGGCTGGAACCGCAATGCTATGTGATCCTGCGTCGGCGGGAGGCTGCGATTCTTCGCACCTGACAGATAAAACACCGGTATTTTGCGCGTTATACCCATGCGAAAAGAAGGTGGGGCGGTGACAAAAGAGCAGAAGAAAGCGACCCGGCAGGCTCTGCGCCGATATGGCGAAGGGTCTGTTTGTGCTGCCTGGGCGCAGGTGATCGGGGCGGTGCTGGCCTGGTACGACCGCAATGACCCGGTATGCGCCCAGCTGCTGCGGCTGCGCTACCTGCAAGGTCTGCCCGAGGAAAAGGTGATCGCCCGGCTGTATGTGGGGCGAACGACCTACTACACCAAAGAGCTGGAAGCCCTGAGCACCGTGGCAGTGTGTGCAGCGGATGCGGGGCTGCTGCCCGGCGGGCAAATGTCCGGGGTATTTTGAGCGGGCGAGACGTGATAGGCTATTTGCAAAGGCAGGTGAGAGAGTTGGCGAAGAAGCGGGCGTACTGCAAGAACACGGTGGCCGGGAAGCAACGGGGAAAGAAATACCCGGCGGCGTTCCGGGCAGAGGTGGTAATGGCCATGCTGGGCTCTAACTCCATCTGCGCTGTGGCGAAGAAGTACGGCGTGCCGGAGAGCACCATCCGGAGCTGGATGAGCGAGGAGGCAAGCCGCAGTGATGCCTTTGCCAAAGAGCGGCAGGCGGCGGCGCGGGAGATCGCCATCCGGGCAAGCCTGGGGGTGCGGGCACAGGTGACCTTTTTGCAGGGCCGGGCCGCTGAGAGCCAGCGGGCGGCGCAGATCACGGAGAGGCTGCACCGGCGTTTGGACGAGGACACCCGGGCCCGGGACTTTGCCGTGGGCACCCTGCTGAAGGACGACCCGGAGGAGCTGGCGGATGCCACCGAGACCGGGCTTGTGGTGTATGCCAGCCCCGGCAGCTACGACAGGCAGCTGGATGACACGGAACGCAGGCGGCTGAATGCAGAACTGGAACGGTATGAAGGCCGGGTGATGAGCGATAAGAACGCGGCCGGTGTGGCCAAGGTGCTGATGGAAGTGGCAGAAAAGGCTGCTGCCATGGCCCCGGCGGAGACCACCGACAGCGTGAGCGGCCCGCCGATGGTGGAGATCGCGGCAGCCGGCGACGCGGACGGCCAGCAGGAGGTGGAAGTGGATGGCGGCACAGAGGATGCGTGACGGCAGACCGGTGATCTGGTCGCCGCAACCTGCCCAGGCACGGTTCATGCAGCGCACCGAGAACGAAGTGCTGTATGGCGGGGCCGCAGGCGGCGGAAAGAGCGACGCGCTGGTGATCGAGGCCCTGCGGCAGGTGGAGATCCCCCACTACCGGGGGCTCATCATCCGAAAGACGTTTCCCCAGCTGCGGGAGCTCATTGACAAGACCATGCGGTATTACAAGCCAGTATTCCCAAAAGCCCGGTACAACAGCAGCACACACTGCTGGACCTTTCCCAGCGGGGCAAAGATATACTTTGGCAGCATGAACCACGCCCAGGACAAGTACAACTATCAGGGCCAGGCATACGACTTTATCGGCTTTGACGAGCTGACCCATTTCACCTGGGAAGAGTACAGCTACCTGCTGAGCCGAAACCGACCCAACGGCCCCGATACCCGGGTCTACACCCGGGCCACGGCCAACCCCGGCGGCATCGGCCACGGATGGGTGAAGGCAAGGTTCGTCAGCCCGGCCCCGCCCGGCACCCGGATGGTACAGATGGTAAAGGCCAGGGCCCCGGACGGACGGGAGATCGTGCAGCGGCGGACCCGCATTTTTATCCCCAGCACCGTGTTTGACAACGCGGCCCTGCTGGAAAATGACCCGGGATACCTGGGCACGCTGGCTGCGCTGCCGGAAGCGGAGAAGAAAGCCCTGCTCTACGGCGACTGGGACAGCTTTACCGGGCAGGTGTTCACCGAGTGGAAGAACGACCCGGCCCACTACGACGACCAGCGGTGGACACATGTGATCCGCCCGTTCCGCATCCCGGGACACTGGAAGATCTGGCGGGGGTACGATTTCGGCTACTCGAAGCCCTTTTCCGTGGGGTGGTATGCGGCGGACGAAGAGGGCAGGCTTTACCGCATCCGGGAGCTGTACGGCTGCACCGGGACCCCCAACGAGGGCATCAGGGCTGACCCTGTGAAGCAGGCGAGGATGATCCGGGAAGCAGAAGAGAACGACCCCATGCTCCGGGGCCGCACCATTCTGGGCGTGGCCGATCCGGCCATCTTCAACGAGAGCCAGGGCGAGAGCATTGCCATGATGCAGGAGAAGAGCCCGAACTTTTTGCACTGGGCACCCGGCGACCACACACGGCTCGCCGGCAAGATGCAGTTCCACTACCGGCTGGCGTTCCAGGCGGACGGGCGGCCCATGCTGCAGGTGTTCAACACCTGCAAGCACTTTATCCGCACCATCCCGAACCTGGTATACAGCGAGAGCAACGTGGAGGACATTGACACCGACCAAGAGGATCACATCTACGACGAGTGCCGGTATGTGCTGATGGAGAATCCTCTCAGCCCGCCCCGGACAGAGCCGGTGCAGCCCATGCCGGATGACCCGCTGGAGCTGGGGAAGAAAGCGAGGTTTTTTAGAGTATGACCGACGTGATCGGCACAGAGCAGGTGGCGAAGGCCACGGCGCTGTTACAGAGATACAAGACCGGCAAGGCGGCGCTGGACAAGCGGATCGTGGACAACGAACTGTGGTTCCGGATGCAGCACTGGGCCAACTACCAAAACGAGATGATGGAGGGCAAGCCCAAACCTTCCAGCGGGTGGCTGTTCAACAGCATTGCCAACAAGCACGCGGATGCCATGGACAACTACCCGGAACCCAACGTGATGCCCCGGGCAGCGGACGACGAACAGACCGCCAAGGTGCTTTCCAAGATCCTGCCGGTGCTGCTGGAACAGGCAGAATACGAGCAGGTGTACAGCGACACCTGGTGGCGCAAGCTCAAGCAGGGCACCGGCGTGAAGGGCATCTTCTGGGACCCGGGCCTGCGGAACGGCGTGGGGGACATCTCCATCAAGAGCATGGATCTGCTGATGATGTACTGGGAACCCGGCGTGATGGACATCCAGGACAGCCCCAACCTGTTCAGCCTGGCGGTGGCCGACAACGAACAGCTGAAGGCCCAGTACCCCCAGCTGGAAGGCCACACCGGCAGCACGCTGGAAGTGGCAAAGTACATCCACGACCAGAGCATTGACACCTCGGACAAGAGCGTGGTGGTGGACTGGTACTACAAAAAGGCCCGGGAGGACGGCCCGCCTCTGCTGCACTACTGCAAGTTCTGCAACGGCGTGGTGCTCTACGCCAGCGAGAACGACCCGGCCCTTGCTGACCGGGGATTCTACGACCACGGCAAGTACCCCTTTGTGTTCGACACCCTGTTCGTGGAAGAGGACAGCCCGGCGGGCTTTGGGTACATCGACGTGATGAAGGACACCCAGACCGCCATTGACGAGATGAACGCAGCCATGGACGAGAACGTGAAGCTTTCGGCCAAGGCGCGATACATCATCCAGGACGGTGCGGGCATCAACGAGAAGGAGCTGGCCGATTTTGGCAAGGACATCGTCCACGCAGCGGGGCGGGTGACGGACGAGACCCTGCGGCCCTTACAGACAGCGGGGCTGGCGGGCAACCTGATCACCTACCGGGACGCAAGAGTGGCGGAGCTGAAGGAGATCAGCGGTAACCGGGATGTTTCCCAGGGCGGCACCACCAGCGGCCTGACTGCGGCTTCTGCCATTGCGGCGCTGCAGGAAGCGGGCTCGAAGCTCTCCCGGGATATGCTGAAAAGCGCTTACAGGGCCTTTGCAAAGGAATGCTATTTTATCATCGACCTGATGCGGCAGTTCTACGACGAGAGCCGGGTCTACCGCATTACCGGCGACAGCGGCCAGCCGGAGTATGTGCAGTTCTCAGGGGCAATGCTGCAGCCCCAGCCGGCTGGCATGATCGGCGGGGTGGAGCTGGGAAGCCACGAACCGGTGTTTGACATTACGGTATCGGCTGCCAAGAAGAGCACCTTCAGCCGCCTTTCCCAGAACGAGACGGCAAAGGAGTGCTACCAGATGGGGCTGTTTGCCCCGGCCAACGCTGACGCGGCGCTGGCGGTGCTGGACATGATGGACTTTGAGGGCATCGAAAAGGTGCGGGAACGGGTGCAGCAGAACGGCACCCTGTACAACCAGCTGCAGCAGGCCATGGAGCAGCTGCAGAAGCTGAGCGCCATCATTGACCAGCAGAACGGCACCAACATGAGCGCCATGGCCGGGGCCGCTGCACAGGCGGCAGGAACCACGGGAGGCAGAAGCGGCGGACAGACCACCGCAAAGACGGCGACCAACGGCCTGGGGGCTGTGGTGGGCGGCGGCGGAAACAGCCTGGCCACCCAGGCGGCACAGCGGGCCATGAACGTGAATAATCCGAATAAGTGACCCTCTCAGCGCGCAATGCGTCTGACGACGCAGTTGCTTGCAGCTCCCCCGAAGGGCAACGGCGACGACCGCCGCCAGTGGTGGATTGAGGGAGGAGCTGTTGGGGCCGCGGCCAGCAAGACACAAGCACAATACTTTGTGCGAAGTGGATGCTGGGAGCCGCAACCCGATAGCCCTGCTTAGAGGAAATTTTGGAAGGAGCGATAGAATGATCCAGATCACTTACAACGAGATGGGAGACATGATGTTCCTGCGGGCCGAGGGGCACGCGGAGTTTGCACCCAAGGGGCAGGACATTGTATGTGCTGCCGTGAGCACCCTGATGCAGACGCTGGCCTACAGTTTGGACAGTGGGACCGTGACCTGTGCCGATGACAGGAACCTGATGGTGGTACAGGCAAAGCAGAGCACTGACAGCCTGGCAAAATTTGAGCTGGTGACGGACGGTCTGATCCTGCTGGCGGATGCCTACCCGGAGCATGTGCGGTACATCAACCTGCACGCAGACAAGGCGGATGCGATTGATTTGCAGATGTTTGCAGACGGTGGCGCTGCGGGCGGGGGCGGAACCGCCCAGGCCGCTGGTGCGGCCAGTCCCTCTGATAGTGGGGCCTCTGGCAGCGAGGGAAAGTCTGCACTGAACGGGGAAGGCAATGCCATTGAGCTGCCTGCCCTGCGGCCGGCAGAAGAGCGGCTGGCACGGCGGAGCGGGGTGCTGAAGCGGAGCAGCCGGGAAGAGGGCTCACCCTCTCAGTCGGCGCAGAGCGCCGCCAGCTCCCCCGAGGGGGGAGCCCTTGGCAGTGAGGAAAAGTCTGAGCTGGACGAGGAAGCGGCAGAGAACCAGAACGAAGCCGAGGGCAAGGACGGCGAGGAAAAGGGCAAGACCAAGAGCCCGGAGGAGCGGCGGAAAGCCTTTGGTGAGCTGCTGCGCGGAGAGTATGCCGACCTGACCGAGGAGCTGATGCAGAACGCCGTGACCGAAGCGACCCGGCGGCTGGAAGCAAGCCCGGCCATGAAGGGCCTGATGCAGGCGCTGCAGGAAAAGTACGGCACGGATGCCAACGATCTGGTGGCCCTGACCGAGGCTGTGCGGAACGGCGCGGTGAAGGATGATGCCTACTACGAGAAACTGGCCATGGAGAAGGGCGTTTCCACCAAAACGGCCCGGGAGCTGGACAAGCTGGAAAGCCAGAACAAGCAGCTGACCGAACAGCAGCAGCTGATCCGGCAGATGGAACGCCAGCGGGAACAGCAGGCCCGCATTGCAGAGCTGCAGGCCGGATGGGATCGGGAAGCGGAGCAGCTGAAAGCCCAGTATCCCGACTTCAACATGGCTGAGGTGCTGGCGAACCCGGAGGTGGAGAAGATGATGCGTTCGGGCGTTTCTATGACGAACGCCTACCGCAGCGCCTACTTTGATCACATCCTGAAACAGCAGCAGGCCGCCACGGCCCGGCAGGTGGAGCAGGGCGTGGTGAACCGGATGCAGCAGCGCAACGCCCGGCCCGGCGAGAATGGCACCCGCCCCGGCGGCGCGGTGCAGACCAAGATCGACGTATCCCACATGAGCCGAAAAGAAATGGAAGAGATGGAGAAGCGGGTCATGCGGGGTGAAGTTATTACACTGTAAACCTCTCACCGGCACTGTCCGCCTACGGCGGCGCAGATGCCGGAGCTCCCCTACCAGGGGAGCCGTGAGTAGAGGAAAATAAATTTTAGGAGGAAGCTATGAACAACAGAACCAAGAACCTGAAGCTGGATCTGCAGATGTTTGCAACGGCCAGCACCCAGAACCAGAACACCACCGGCGCATCCGGCATGAGTGCCGAGATGAAGACCTTTTACGAGAAGCGCCTGATCGACCAGGCAGAGCCTGCCCTGGTGCATGACCAGTTCGGTGACCCGTATCCCATTCCGGCCAACGGCGGCAAGAACATTGAGTTCCGCAAGTATGACAGCCTGCCCAAGGCCACCACTCCGCTGACCGAGGGTGTGACCCCGGACGGCCAGACCATGAACGTTTCCACCGTTACCGCTGAAGTCAGGCAGTACGGCGGCTGGGTGCCCATTACCGACACGCTGCAGCTGACCTCCATTGACAACAACATCCTGCAGGCAACCAAGATCATTGCCAGCCAGGCGGGCCGCACCCTGGACACCATCGTGCGTGATGTGCTGGCGGGCGGCACCAACGTGATCTATGCGCCCAAGATCGGCGAGGGCGGCGCAGAGACCGCTGTGACCAGCCGCGCTACCCTGGACGCGACCTGCCAGCTGACCAGCGATCTGATCGCCCGTGCGGCCACCCAGCTGAAGGCCATGAACGCTGACCCCATCGGCACCAGCTTTGTGGGCATCATCCACCCTTATGTGGCCTATGACCTGCGCCGCGACCCGGACTGGATCGATGTGCACAAGTACGCACAGCCGGACGAGATCTACAACGGCGAGATCGGCACGCTGCATGGTGTGCGCTTTGTGGAGACCAGCGAGGCAAAGATCTGGAAGGGCACCGGCTGCCCGGCGGGTCTGGCCGTGTTCAGCACCCTGATCCTGGGTGCCCACGCCTACGGTTCCACCGAGATCGAGGGCGGCGGCCTGGAGCACATCGTGAAGCAGCTGGGCTACGGTGACGATCCCCTGAACCAGCGCGCGTCTGTGGGTTGGAAGGCACACAAGACCGCTGAGCGCCTGGTGGAACAGTACATGGTGCGCATTGAGAGCTGCAGCGCACGGTACAGCGGGACGGCTGAGGCGAACTAACCCTCTCACCACTCCATCCGCCTATGGCGGCATGTCGTGGAGCTCCCCCAAAGGGGGAGCCCTGCTTAGAGGAAATAGAAAGGAGCCGATAAAATGGCAGAAGCAAAGAAAAAGACTGAGACGATCCGGCTGTTTTCGGACGGCGGAAAGTACAAGGGTGACCTGTTCGTGAGCGTGAACGGTGTGAACTACCAGCTGCAGCGCGGAAAGAACATTGAGGTGCCCCCGGAGGTGGCGGAGGTCATCCGCCACAGTCAGGAACAGGACGACCAGACCGCTGCCCGCATGGAAGAGCTGGCGAATAAGGCGTAATTTTAACCCTCTCAGTGCGCAGTCCGGCATGGCCGGAGCTGCTTACAGCTCCCCCGAAGGGGGAGCCCTGCTTAGATGTATCCCCCCGGCCCGGCGGCACACGCTGTGCCGGGGGTTATTTGTTTGGAGGTCTTTTATGACAGTAGGAAAGGCAATTGCAACGACGACGACCGCCGCCAGTGGCGGAAACAGGGAGGAGTTGTTGGGGCCGCGGCCAGCAGGACACGAGCACAAAGCTTTGTGCGAAGTGGACGCTGGGAGCCGCGACCCGGGTTGCAGATGTGAAAGGATGGGATAAGCGTGACAGTAGGAAAAGCAATCGAAACCGCTGACAAGCTGCGGCCCAACAACGGGTTTGACCGCGAACTGAAGATCTTATGGCTGCGGCAGGCGGATGCGGGGTTGAGAAAGAGCGTGGTGGACAAGAGCGACACCACCGATTTTGATGCCGTGGGTGCGGACATCTTATACGACCGGGAGCAGGAGCTTTTGCGGCAGGACGCGGAACTGCTGCTGCCGGAGCCCTACGACAGCTACTATGCCCACTATCTGGCGGCACAGATGGACGCGGCCCTGGGCGAGACCGACCGCTATGCCAACGAGATGCAGCTGGCCAACGAGAACCAGCAGGAGTTTGCAGCCTGGTGCAGGCACACCTACCTGCCCAGGATGGCCACGAAGTGGAGGTACTGAGATGGCACTGCCGAGTTTATACAGCATCTCGACGGGGAAGAGCATCCAGACGGCCTTTGGCGGCCTGAACGAAAGCTATGCCTGCGCCGAGGCAGAATTTACCGAGATGAAGAACTTTTCCAGCCGGGGATACCCCGCACTGCAGACCCGGACACCCCGGCGCACCATGCGGGCCATGGGCCGCTGCAACGGGATGTACCACCTGAACGGCCTGCTGCTGTGCGAGGGCACCACCCTGCGCTACACCGAGGACAGCGAGGACGACGTGGCCACCGCGGCTGCGGGCGGGGAGATCGTGCTGGAAAATGCCGTGACGGACAGCGAGAAAATTATGATCGGCATGGGCACAAAGATCCTGATCTGGCCGGATGCCAAGAGCTTTGACACGGCCACCGGAAAGCTGGAAGCCCTGAGCGCTGCATGGAGCCAGACCGGCACGGTGACCATTGCCCCCTGCGACGCGGGCGGCAAGACCTACACCGTGAGCAGCGTGGGCACCACGGAACCTTCCGGCCCGGCGGACGGGACGCTGTTTCTGAAACAGAACTCCTCTTCCAGCAAGTGGGCCTATGTGAACGTGCTGGAACAGTACGATGCCAAGAGCGGCAAGTGGGCGGAGATCCTTTTGAACAGCGTGAAGATGACCCTGCCCGGGCTGGCCGCTGCGGGCTTCAGGAAGGGGGACACCATCACGGTGGAGCAGGTGCCCGGGCTGGTGGAAGAATATCTGGCCGAGGGCGTGAACGGCGAGGTGACCATTGAACAGATGGACGGGGACAGCATTGTGCTGACCGGCAGCCCAAAGACCGAGAGCACCCGCTATTATGGCAGCTTTACTGTGACGGCGGGCGGTACCACCTGGAAGAGCATGAACGGCAGCGAGAGCGCCACAGCGGGCGGTGCAGCCATTACCGCACGGCGGCTGGTGCCCCGGCTGGAATATGTGACCGAGAACGCCAACCGGGTATGGGGCTGCAACAGCGAGGAGAATGTGATCTACAGCTGCAAGCTGGGCGACCCCACCAACTGGTACAGCTACCGGGGCATTGCTTCGGACAGCTACGCCGTGAACGTGGGCAGTGACGGCCCCTTTACCGGTGCAGCCACCTGCATGGGCTATGTGCTGTTCTTCAAGGAGAACTGCCTGCACAAGCTCTACGGCAGCCGCCCGGCAGACTATCAGCTGGTGAGCGTGCAGTGCCGGGGTGTGGCCAAGCAGGCCAGCAAGAGCATGTGTGTGCTGGCAGAGGTGCTGTACTACCTGTCCACTGACGGCGTGATGGCCTGGGACGGCAGCCTGCCGGTGAAGATCAGCGGCGGGCTGGACAACACCTGGCTGATGAACGTGCGCGGGGCGGTGGGCGGTGTGCTGGACACCCGGTATTACCTGCATCTGCGGGTGCCGGGCCGGAACGAGACCCGGCTGCTGGTCTATGACACCGAACGGCAGCTCTGGCACGAGGAGGACACGGCGGCGGAAGAGAATGCTTCCGGCTGGGCAATGTGCTCCACGGGACGGCAGCTCTACCAGTGGGACGGCGTGAATCTGTGGGCCACCGAACCGGAACGGGAGGCCGACCGGGACACCGACGCGGCAAAGGCGAATCTGGAACAGAAGGTGGGCTTTGAGGCTGTGAGCGGAGACATTGGGTTGAACATCCCGGCGGACAAGTACATCAACCGGGTGTTTCTGCGGGTGGATGCCCTGACGTACAGCGTGGTGGAGCTGCAGGCCAGCTATGAGGGCGGAGCCTGGGAGACGCTGGGCCAGGCAGCCGTTCTGAACAAATACACCCGGGTCAACCTGCCCTTTGTGCCGGAGCGGCACGACACCATGCGGCTGCGGATCAAGGGCACCGGGCAGATCGCGGTGCGGAGCATTGCGTTCAGCATGGCAGAGAGCCGGGGCAACCGGGTGGCCGGAGGGGAACCGAAACGATGACCCTCTCAGCGCGCAATGCACCTGCGGTGCAGTTGCTTGCAGCTCCCCCGAAGGTGGAGCCCTGCTTAGAGGAAGGAGATTTTATATGGCAGATATTACGAGGCTTGGCGAGATCGCCATGCCGAAACTGAGTGACAACATGGCCCCGGAGGACAGGCGGAGCATCAACAACTACCTGATGCAGCTGCGGGACCAAATGATATACATGATGCAGAACCTGGACGAGACGAACTTCAGTGACACCATGCGGGACAAGCTGGTGGCCATGGGGCTGAAGGTGGAGTAAACGAAAGGAGACAGTGAGAAGATGGCAAGAGGACAGTGGTGGGAGTACCTGATCCCGGGCCACAATGTGGCGCTGATGATGGGGGATGCGTATGACGGCATTACCGGCAACAGCGAAAAGAATGCGGGCACCGGCGTGTTTGGAACCAGAAAGAACGATTCCAACAGCTACCAGTACGCCCAGAGCAACGGCCGGGTGACCACGGCAAAGAACAATCTGGATTACTGGAAGGGACAGCAGCCGGAGGACACGACGGGCCAGTATGACAGCCAGATCAGCGGCACGCAGAGCCAGCTGGACAAGATGAACCGGGATGGCTTTTCCTACGATTACACCAAGGACGCGGCTTACCAGCAGTACAAGAACCAGTACACCCGGGGTGCGGAGCTGGCCAGCGAGAACGCTGCCGCCAACGCTTCGGCCCGCAGCGGCGGCTACGGCAACAGCTGGGGCACTTCCAGCGGGCAGACGGCCTACCAGAGCACCATGAACGGGCTTTCGGACGTGGCAGACAGCTTATACAGCCAGGCCTACAACGAATATGCCACCAAGAAGAGTGACCTGGGCAACAGGCTGAGCTCTTTGCAGCAGCAGAAGCAGCTGGCAATCGACGATTACAACACTCGCCTGAACAATTACTATGGCCAGCTGAACAGTGCTCAGACCGAGTATGCCAATGCAGTGGGGGCTAACCAGAAGAAGGATGCGAACAACACCAACTTCTGGGGGAACGTTTTGCAGGTGGGTGCACAGATGCTGCCGTGGGTGCTGAAAGCGCTTGGCGCGATCTGAAGACCGGTGTGTGGCAGAAGAAAAGGAGAACGACATGTTATTTGATACCCTAAGGAGAAAGAACCAGGCGGAACAGGAAGAACGGGAATGGAATGCCAACCGCCCGGCGGACTATGTGAGCCGGAACAAGGACGCAATGGACAGCCTGACCGGGCAGATCGGCAGCGGGTTCGACTGGGATACCGGCAGCAAAGCCTACCAGCAGTACCGCGCTCAGGCCCAGACCAATGCTGCCGCCAGCGCGGAGAACGCCCAGGCCAACGCGGCGATGCTGGCTGGCGGGTATGGCAGCAGCTACGCCGACAGCGTGGCAAAGCAGGGCCAGCAGCAGGCGCTGAGCGGCATTGACAATGCGGTACCCGGCCTGAGAGGCCAGGCACTGAGCGAATACAAGAACCAGCAGAACGACCTGCTGAGTGCCCTTTCCGGCATGGCCAACACCGAGGCGCTGGACCGCAGTGCATACGGCAGCAACTTTGCCAACTACACGGCGTGGCAGAATTTCCTTGCCAACCAGAGCGAACAGGCCCGGAACGAAAACGACAATTACTGGAACAACCTCTGGAACACGGTAAAGAACATCGGCTCGGCGGCCCTGACGGCCTACGATGGGTACAAGGGGTACACCCAGCAGCAGTGGGAAAATGACTTTGCCCGGGAACAGTGGGAGTACAACAAGAAACGCACCGACCAGAGCGATGCCCTGAGTGCTTACCAGCAGGCGTTCAACCTGTACACCCAGGGAGCCGGGGATGCGGCCAGCGACGTGCTGAACCGGTACGGCCTGAACGCAAACGCTTTTGCCAGCTACAACGGCGCACCGGTGACCCGGGACGATCAGGCAGGTGTTCTGAGCACCGCGGCTTCTCTGGTGGCAAGCGGAAATCAGGAAGCAGCGGCCAACCTGCTGAAGATGTACGGGCTGGACAGCAATGCAGCCGGTTCTTATGGCACCATTGCAAACCGTCAGCTGGCGACCCAGCTGGCAAAGGCGGCAGCTACGAAGAGCAGCGGAAGTTCGAGAAGATCCGGCGGCTCCAGCAAGAGCGGAAGCGGGTGGACAAACAGCCAACTGCTGACGGCGCTGGGTAAGTATCAGAGCCTGAAGGATGATGACCCGACCAAGAGCGTCTATGCGAACATTCTGGCCAGCGCCGGAATGCTGCCGGACGGTGACACGGGCACAACAGCAGCGACCGGAACTGGCAGCGGGCTGATCGCCCCGCTGGCGAATCCGAACAAGTGGGCCCTGCCCGGGGGAACCACGGGAGGGAGCACGGGTAAGAGTACCGGAATGCCGTACAGCAACGCCCTGAGATATGCAAAGGGGTGGAAGGAACAGGGAATGGATGCAAATACCATCGCCAGTCGGCTGATGAATCTGGGTGCATCGGACGATGTGATCGACAGGGCAATGCAGAACGCTGGATTTTAAGGAGGATACAGGATGGCATGGAAATCGGGAAGTGCTGCTGCGCTGCGGAACCGCAATGAAAAAGAGCGGCAGGAAAAGACTGGGATGGCAACAGCAGCGGGCGGGGCAGAACCCCTCAGTCAGCGCAAGAGCGCTGACAGTCGCAACCCGTTAGCCCATGGTAGTACGGGAACAAGCTGGGAAAAGGGCAGCGCTGCTGCCCTGCGTGCACAAAAACAGCAGGAAGCAACGAGCCGACAGACGGGCACCGACCTGTATTCCACGGCGCTGGAGGATTACCGGACAAGGAACAACCTGGGCTTTGCGGATGCCATGGACAGCCGGAGCGACGAGCTGAACCGGCAGAAGGTGGCAGTGAGCCCGGCGGGGAATACTCTGGGAACGTGGTACGGACAGCAGGCCCAGAAGCTGAAGAACAGCTATGCGGAGTACAGCCAGCCGGAGGCCTTTGACCAGGCCAACCAGTGGTTTGACCAGCCTCGGAATCAGGAGCTTGTGAACAAGCTGCTGGAAAAGAAGAGCAATTATACCAGCTATGCCGAGACCGGCACCAGCAGAAACGGGGCCAGCGCCGGGGATGGTAGCATCGACCCCTTCCGCACCACGGGAATCAAGGGGAAGGTGGGCAACACCTACAGCACGGCGGACCTGAAAAAGCTGGGGTACACGGACACGGAGATCCGGCAGGCCAGGGAGTATCTGGACACCATGGAAGAAATCCCGGAGTGGAAGCAGCTGGCCCGGCGGACGGCAAACACCGTGGGCGGCGTTGCGGACACCGTGGCCGCTGCCCCGCTGATGGGTGCGGAGTACCTGGTGCAGGCCGGAAAGAACATCCGGCAGAGCAGCGAGAACCGGAAAGCACTGGAAGCAGAGCTTGCCCGGAACCCCCGCGAGAAGAACCTGTATGACCAGCTGATGGAAACTGACATGGACTACCAGCCCAAGTACAGCACCGGCGACCTGTTGCAGCAGGGATTTACCCGGCAGGAGATCGAGGACATGCGCAGCCGCATTGCCGGAACGGAAGCAAAGGGTGGCATCGACACGGAGAAGAGCGTGGGCTACCAGCTGTACAACCGGGGCCAGCAGCTGACGGGCGCGGCCCAGAGCGGCCTGACCGATGTGCAGCGGACCGTGCAGGGCGTGGCGACCAGCGCGGCAGAGAACCTTGCCGTGGCTGCCATCAACCCGGCGGCGGTGCTGCCGGTGCTGAGTGCCCAGGGCGCTGCGGATGCCATGGGCAAGAGCGCGGCCAAGGGCGAAAGCGCAGGCAAGGCGCTGGTGGGCGGCGTGGCCAAGTTTGGCGCAGGATGGGCCATCAACAGCGTGGGTGCGGCTGATCTGGCAAGAACCATGGGCGCGGACTACGCCAGAAATTCCGTGGCGGGAGCTGTGGCAGACAAGATCCGGGCGCTGGCTGGGGATTCGGCCTTTGCGGCGGCACATCCGGCAGTTGCCAACGCCATTTCCGGCGGCATTGACAACGCCGTGCAGGCCTTTGTGGAGACCTACGCCGACAAGGCCATTGATGCGGCCCTGGGAGACAGCGAAGCTGCCCAGACCATGTTTACCACGGACACGCTGGTTCAGGCGCTGGAAGCGGGGCTGACCGGCGGCGCGTCCGGTGCACTGGGCGGCGCTGTGGGCACAGGGCTTTCCAGGATGAACGCGGGAGATTCCAGCCTGCGGGGCAACGTGGAGCGGTATGCCGCTCAGGACGAATACGAGCAGGCGCTGAAGGAACACCAGCGCCGGGAGGAGCTGGCGCGGGAACCGGAACCCCTCAGTCAGCGCGTGAGCGCTGACAGCCCCCCTAATAGTGGGGCCCTTGGCATGTCGGTGGAGTCTGATGGGACTGAAAAAGGCTCTGCTGACTTGAAAGCGGCGGGACCTGCGGCTGAGGGCAACAGTGCGGAAACTGCTGCCATATCGGACAACTTGGCTGTGCAGACGTTTGCAGAAGCGGCGGCCGGTGACAGCCTGACAGGCAAGACCATCAGGCTGTTCACCCCGGAGGCCGGAAACGAGGCAAACCGCGCGGCTTTTGAGGAAGCCTATGGGGTGAAGTTGCCGAGCACGGCTGCGGCTACCCGGCGGATGCTGCGGGAAGTGGCGGCACAGCGCAGCCAGCAGAATGCTGTTGAGAACGCTGGGGAAAGTGTGGAAAGCTCCACGGAAACAGCAGCGGACGGTGCAGAACCCCTCAGTCAGCGCATAAGTGCTGACAGTCCCCCTAGTATGGGGGCCCTTGACAGGACGGGAAACGTTGAGCTGACTGCGCAGAATGGAGCTGACCGGCAGGCTGTGATGCAGTCGGTCCCTGTGGAAGAAAGCACCCTTGACGGGATGGACAGCGGCAGCAGCCAGATGCGGGAGACCTACGGCATGGAAGCACCGAGGACGGAGGGCCAGAAGCAGGCCCGGACGGAGCAGGTGCTGCGGAGCTGGAAGGTGGGCGAAAAGGCGGCGCAGGAGATCAGCCGGAAACAGCCGGAAGGCGTGGACAGTGACCGCTATGCGGCGGCAGCATCCACCCTGTACCGGCTGGGCCAGATGGAGGACGTGAAGACCTTTGACCAGGCGCTGGAGCTGGCGGGCACCGGCAGCGGCATGGCGGCCAACGTGAACTATGTGCTGGGCAACCTCAAGGGCAGGAACGCGCTGGAGATCGCCTACACCTACGGCAGGGATGCGGCAGATACCCGGTGGGCCAAGAGCCAGCTGGGCGGCACTCTGACGGAACAGAGCCTGACGGGCCGGGGTGAGACCATCTACAAGGGAACCCTGCGCAACGCGAACGACGCAGGCAGCCAGGTGATCGAGCTGAACGCGGCGGCAACCGGCACCACGGCGGTTATGAAAAACGTGCTGCAGAACGGTGCAGGACAGGCAGACAGCCGGGTGCGGGCCTATGTGGACACGGAGACGGCCCGGATCTTCTTTGGGGACAGTGCACAGGATACGTTCGGCACGGTGCTGCACGAGGACTACCACTGGTACAACGCACTGGACAGCGAGGGAGCAAAGACTTTGCAGGACCATGCCCTGCTGTATCTGGCCAGGAGCAGCGGCTTTGAGACCGTGGACGAGATGATCCGGGAGAAGATGACCGACTATGCCCAGCAGGATCTGACCTATGAGGAAGCTGCCGAGGAGCTGGTGGGCGATGCCTGGCGGGGCATCTTCTCCAATGAATCCGATTTCAAGCGCTGGGTAGAGTTCCAGCGCGGGCAGGCTGAGAAGAACAGCGGCAGGGCCGGAACCATCCGCGCCGTGATGAACCGGGTGAAGGAGATGCTGGGCGGCATCATCAGCCGGGCAAAGGAAGTGCTGACCCTTGACCCAGACAACCGGGCTGCCCTGAAGGCCCAGCGCCTGGCCGAGAACGAGCACAGAATTTTGCAGGACGAGTACTTTGCCCACGCTGAAAAAGCGATGGACAACCTGCGCAGTGCAAAAGAAAACGCCGCTGCCCCCAAGACAGAGAGCGCGGCGGAAGGACGCAATATTCGTTTTTCGATCCAGAAGGATGCCGACGGAGAGAGCTACATCAAAATTGATGAAGATATCCTGAACGGTGTTCCACAGGAAGATTGGAAAACCGTAGTGAAGCAGGCCATCAAAGAACGGTATCCGAATGGCTTTGAGCGGAACGGCTGGACAATTTTGAACCATAAAGATGGAAGAAGTGAGTTTGTCCGTTCTAAATCTACAATGGCGCTTCAGAGAACGAACGAAGAAACGTATGCAGATAAAATGCGGATGGCTGCAAATCTGGATGAAATTATTAAAACCGCAGATGAAGTCTACAGAGAACCTGCAAACCACAAGAATGCGGAAGCATTCAACCGTGGAAAAATCAAAATTGTGGTTGGGCAGAATGCCTATGAAGCTGATGTTCTGACTGCCTTCAAAGCAAATGACCGGGAGATTTTCTATGATATTGTAGATATAAAATCTACAAATAATAAAACCTCCATGCGTACCCACGTAGAATCCAAAGATTCAAGGAGTAGTCTGCAAGGAGGTTTTACGGAACCCTCCGGCAAAGCCCACATGGAATCCGAAGATTCGGGGAGCAGAGGGTCGGAGGGTTCTATTTATCAGGAAAGCGCTGACACGGTACTCAAAACCGAGGAGGGCGGTGAACGCCCGAGCTTTCCTGCTAAAAACAGTATAGCACAAGAAAATGCCGAAAGCAAGGGAAACAGCGAACCTGTGAAGAAATCGGTGCGGTTCCAGCTGAGTGACGGCTCTGCTGGAACCGTGGATGAATTGGCGGCACTTCAAAAAGAAAGTCGGGAACTGGAACACCAGCAAAACGCCCTGAAAACAGAGCGAACAAACTGGCTGAACAGCGCCGAGGTAAAGGAGATTGAAGCGAAGAGAAAATCTCTGGGTTTGTTCTCTGCCGAGGCAAAGGAGTTTAAGGCCAGTGAAGAATACCAGGTGTACCTTGCAAAGCGGAAGGACTTTAACCAGCGTGGTGCAGAGCTTGAAAACCGAATCGGTGAAGTGAATAATGCACTGCGGGAAGCCCATGCCAAGCTGGAAACCCAGAGAAATGAACAGAAGCAGAAACAGCAGGCTGTCTATGATGCCAAAGCAAAGGAAGCAGGCGGTGCGGCGAAGTATCGCCGTCAGCTGGCTGTGGAGCAGTTTGGCACGACGAGTGAATTTGAACGGGCCGGATACATCCTGCCGGATGGGCAGATGCTGGATTTTGCCCGGAATGATAAGAGCCGTGACACCGACCACCGGGAAATTATGAGTGTGTTCGGCCCGGCGGAAGTATCGGAAGGGACGGACGCACTGAACATGTTCCTGGCAGACGGTAATGTGCGGGTGATGGCGGAAGCTCCGGGTGTTGACCTGGCCGCAGACAAAGCCCCGACCGCTGCACAGCTGGAACAGATCCGTGAGATGGCGGGAAGCCTGGGCAGTGAACAGAGAAAGTTCACGCTGGATATTTCCACCACCGACGGCAGGGTTGCAGCCAGCAAGGAGTACAGCGGCCGCATTGATGCTGACCGTGTTGTGCGGGAGATCAGGGACTATTACAAGACCGGTGAGCTGCCCGCAGAGAGCAGCCTGGCACGATTCCGGTACCAGCTGGCGGCCAAAGCCGAACAGGCGGAACGGGACGCGCGGAAGAACACCCAGCGGCAGGCAAGCCGGGCCATTGCGGACAACAGCGCGGCGATGGAAACGCTGGCCCAGATGATGGGTGTGACCCACGGGGTGCGGATCAGCCAGGATTCCATTGACGGGCTGGCGGTGCGGTGGACAAAGGCCAACGGCAGCAGGGCCGACCGAACGAAAATTGCCGGAGAGACCCGGGCGCTGGTGGAGTACATGACGGCGGACGGGGCCAGCATGAGCAAGGCCAGCGCGCTGTCTGAGACCATTGCGGATGAGATTCTGAGTGGGGCGACCTACCGGAACACCGAGCTGTGGGACGAGTACCCGGAATACCACGACCTGAGCTACACGGTGAACAAGGACGGCCCGGCCAAGGCGGAGCTGGTGAAGCGGTACGGGACGTGGAGCGAAGCGGTGGCGGAGGCCCGGCGGCACGGTGTGAAGCTGCGGCAGGCCGAAGGCGTGCGGGACGGCAACCCGGCGGAAGTGTATGAAGCCATCGTCAACGACACCCGGGCCATGGGCGGCACCAAGGAAGGGGCAGCGGCCTTGTTCCGGGGCGCGGCCCAGGCGGCAGGCGTGGACGGCGCGGCCAGCATGGAGAGCACCGAGTGGCTGGATGTGCTGATGAACGTGCACGATGCCATCAAGCCCAGGATGATGAGCCGCTTTGCAGATGCTGCCGAGTACGAGGATGCCAAAGTGGAGCTGGCCGACCGGATGCTGGGTGATATCCTGAACGTGCCGGAGATGACCGATGCACAGGCCATCTTTGATGGGTTCCAGCGCTGGCAGCGCCAGGCTGTGGCTGCTGCCGTGGGCGAGGAGAACGCGGAGCAGGCGCTGAAGGACCTGCGGAAGGTGCAGAAGGAGCAGAACCGGGAGTTCAACCGGAGGATGTATGAGAACAGCCGGAACAGAAGCCGGGATGAAGCACTGCGGCAGTGGACAGAACAGCAGAAGCGGAATGAAAAAGCAGAAAAGCTGCTGGATCAGAATCTGGATACGCTGGGGCTGGACATCACCAACTACGGCGACATGGCCGAAAAGCTGGACGTGCTGAAGGAAGCCTACGAACGGGAGTGGAAGGCCGAAAAGAAGCGGCTGAAGGAAGAACGCCAGCAGATGCTGGACGAGATCCGGCTGGAAAACAAACAGTTGAAGCGGGAGAACTGGAACCTTTCTCACCAGGTGGCAGGAGAACAGCGCCGGGCTGATCGGGCTGAGTGGCAGCTGATCCATCAGGAAAACGAACTGCTGGAATGGGAGCAGGAAAACCAGCGCAAAGCTCAGGAGTGGCAGGAAAAGCAGGCGGAACGAAACGCAATCGCCATCACTGCAGCCCAGCAGCAGCGGGACGAGGACATTGCCATTGCCAAGAAGCTGGCTGAGAAGCGAGTACAGAAAGCCCGGGACGGTCGGCAGAAGGACGAGCTGCGGCGGGGCATCCGGGCCAATGCTGCCCAGCTGAACCAGATGATCCTGCGGCCCAGCAAGGACCGGTATGTGCAGCCCCACCTGATCCAGCAGGCGGCAGAGGTGGCAAAGCTGGCGGATATGACCCTGCTGAACGACCACGCCGTGGCCCGGCTGACGGCCCTGCGTACCAGTATCATGCAGTCGATGGGAGCCGAGAACAGCTCCAACGGCATCAGCGAGGACTGGAAGCTGAGCAAGGTGCCGGAGCTCATCGACGCGCTGCAGGCTGACCTGAATGCAAGCAAGCAGGCCCAGCTTGACCGGCTGAACCAGCAGCTGACAGAGGCCGAGGCACTGCCGGACAGCGAAAAGGCCGAGATGCTGCGCGACCGGCTGAGAAAGAGAATCCGGGAGACCGAGAACCGCACCTATCTGCCCATGACGGTGGACCAGATGCGGATGCTGAAAGCCATTACCACCAGCACGCTGCATGTGATCCGGACGGCAAACAAGACCCTGAGCTTGCAGAAAGCCGAAGCGGTGGACAAGATCGCCAACGAGGCGGCTGCAGAGGTGCGCCAGAGCAAGGGCAACGATGGAAAGCTGCGGAGCGCCCTGACCAGGTACAACCTGGACATGCTGGGGGCTGGCCGTGTGTTCCGGATGCTGGGCGGCTACGCAAAGAACAGCCAGATGGAGAAGCTGGGCACCATGCTGAATGACGGCCAGCGGGAACAGACCCGGATCACTGTGGAGGGAACGAAGCTCTTTGACAATGTGACGGGCAAGGCGAACCTGAGACAGATGGAAAAATTCGCCGGTCCGGGCGCGGAGCTGGTGGACATTGGCCTGAAGGACAGCAAGGGTCGGGCTGCACCGTTGACCCACGCCCAGCTGTGCAGCCTGTACATGCACCTGCAGAACGCCGACAGCCGGGAGCACCTGCTGAACGGTGGCCTGACGATCCCGGATGCGGAGGAGTACAACAGGGGCGACATTGAGAAGGCTTACCAGAAGGGCCAGACCGTGAAGATCGGGATGCTGACGGACAGCGCGGGAAACCCCATGGCCGACACCGTGATCCAGGCCGTGGAGAAGGCCATGACCGACTACGACCGGGCCTGGTGCGAGGACATGAAGAATTTCTTCGGCAGCTACACCACGAACCTGATCAACGAGACAAGCATGAAGCTGCTGGGTTACCAGCGGGCCACCGTAAAAAACTATTACCCCATTGCGGTGGACAAGACGGCGCTGGCGACCCAGATCGAGGGCGTGAAACTGGATGCCACCATTGAGGGCCGGGGCTTCCTGAAGAACCGTGTCAAGAGCCAGATGCCTATCCTGCTGGAGGAGTGCAGCAGCGTGGTGCAGCGGAGTTTGCGGGACACGGCAGCCTACGCCGGACTGGCGGCACCCATCCGGGACGTGCAGAAGGTGCTGAACAGTGGCATTGAGACCGAGGACGGCATCAAGATGCTGAAAAATGGTATCCTGAAAGAGCAGTGGGGCCAGAGCGCGACGAACTACATCGATGACCTGCTGACCGACCTGCAGACCACGCAAAGAAAGCGCTCGACCACAATGACCAAAGTGCTGGACAGGTTGCGCGGCAACTATGCGGGTGCGATCCTGACGCTGAACCCGGGCGTGGCCATTGCGCAGGCGGCATCTCTGCCAACGGCAGGCGCGGTACTGGGTGCGGATACCATGGCGGCGGTGGTGCCGTTTGTGAAGAACCTCTCCGGCAAGCAGCGGGCAGCGCTGGAACAGGAAATTGCCCAGCATGGGGATGTGCTGCTGCAATACCGACTGCGGGGAAGCCAGCGGGGTGAGCTTGCCAGCATTGGCGTGAGCCAGGGCGCGGCAGAAAAGGCCATGGACAAGCTGCCCAAGTGGGTGACCGGCTGGATCAACAGCATGGACGAGATCACGGTGGCGGCACTGTGGGAGGGCTCCAAGCGGTATGTGGAACACCATACCAATGAGTTTGCAGAGGGTGCAGCCACGAAAGGCAGCGAAGCCTACTGGGAAGCCGTGAACAAGATGTATCAGCGGGTCATTGAGGAGACCCAGCCAAACTACACCACCATGCAGCGGGCGGGAATCCAGCGAAATCCGGATCAAATGACCAAGACCCTGACCATGTTCACGACCCAGCGTTTCCAGAACTACGGCATTCTGGCCGATGCGGTGATGGACTACAACGCCCAGAAAGCACGGGACAAGGCTGCACACAGCAGCGAGACAGCAGAAGAAGTGAAGCGGGCCGGAAAGAACCTGAACCGGGCCATTGTGAGCCAGATCACCCAGACTGCTGTGTTTGCACTGATGAAGATCGGTGCGGACTTCCTGCTGCACCGGTGGGACAGAGAGCAGGACGAGAACGGAGATGTGACCGCGGCCAGCGTGAGCAAGCGATTCCTGAATCTGTACACGGAAAGCTTTGCGGGCAACTTCCTGTATGGCAGCGAGCTGTACAGCGCTGTGGGAAATGCAGTGAACGGTACGGATTACGATGTGGTGAGTGCAACCAACATCAGCGCTGTGAATGATCTTTTTGCAGCAGTAACGAAGTTTTCCAGCCTTGTCCGGCAGGACACCGGTGACATGACGGAGGAACAGCTGGAAGCGTATCACCAGAAACTGCGAAAGACAGGCGTGAACCTGATGCAGTACGGGTTTGAAATTGCGGGTGTGCCTATGGGGAACGCCCGGAAAATGCTGGATGCCTTTGATGCCTATGTGGAAGATGCACGAGACATTGCAAGCGGAAGCGGCTTTTCGTTCAGCTCGACCCAGACGAGCGCCACCGGGCAGTATGATCGGCTGTACAACGCCATTGCCGAGGGGGACACGGACAACGCCAGCAGTGCTATGGCGAAGCTGGAAGCCATGGGCAAGGACGAAAAGACCATTGCCAGCCAGCTGAAGAACCGGCTGAAGAAATACAGCCCGGAAGTAGAGCAGGCGGCCAGGGCCCGGAACGAGGGCAAAGACAGCCAGCGCCAGGAGCTGACAAAGCAGCTTGTGCGGGAAATGTACGAGACCCTGGGCATCCGGGAGGGTGTGAAAGCTGACGCGGAAAAGCGGACATGGGTGATCGACCTTGTGACGGGAGCAATCAACCAGAAGGCCGACAGTCTGCTGGCCGGGGACAAGGACCGGACGGTCTACTCCGACCTGACGGACGCACTGGAAACCGGAAAGCGGAAGGACGTACAGGACGAGATCCGGCGGCTGCGGACGGCAGGCAAAGCGGACAGCCAGATCAAGAGCGAGATCACCGATGCGGTGAAGGAAGAGTATCTGGCGGGCAACGACCACGACCGGGAGAAGCTGGAGAAGCTGCTGACGAGCCTGACCAAAGAGGACGGGACGGCCATGTATGAGGAAAAGAACTTTGCCCAGTGGGTGAAGGACGCGGCAAAAAAGGAGGAACAGGCAAAGAACAGCAAGAATGAGTGGGCAGGGGTGAGGTGAAACCCTCTCAGTGCGCAATCCGCCAAAGGCGGAGTTGCTTACAGCTCCCCCGAGGGGGGAGCCCTGCTTAGAAGAAAGGGAGACCGTTCAGGGTGAACGGCCTCCCTTTTTTTGTATGTCCGGGGTAGTTGCACCCGGCGGGGCGTGATAGGATAGGGGCAGGAAGGGAGTGAAACTGTGAGCCAACTGGATATTAAGATCAGAAAGCTGCAGGACAACGGTTCCACGTTTCGGGCAAACATTGAGACGCTGTATCTGGGCGGTGTGCGGAGCGCCAAGGTGGACGAGCTCCGCTTTGAGCTGCCGGAAGAGTGGAAGAACTGCACCGTGACCCTGCATGTGCAGCGCCTGAGCGGCACCCTGCCGGACCCGCAGATCCTGGACGAGAACAACAGCGTGCTGGTGGACCGCCGCTGGACGCTGGAAAAAGAGGGCACCTGGATGCTGCTGGCCATCAACGACAGCGGCTACATTGCCATGACCAAGCCCGGCAAGTACACCTGCTATGACACCATCGACACCGACACGACCACCGAGAACATTACGCCGAGCATCTATGAACAGTTCGTGGCCGAGGTGACGAAGTACGCCAAGCAGGCGATGGAGAGCATGAACGCGGCCAAGACCAGCGAGACCAACGCAAAAACGTCCGAAACCAACGCGAAAGCCAGCGCGGATAAGGCGAAGGCCAGTGCCGACAGCATGGATACAAGTGTGGCCACCTGCACCACAAAGGCCAAGGAGGCCGAAGCGAGTGCGGTAAGAGCCAAGACCAGCGAGACCAACGCAAAAACGTCGGAGACCAATGCCAAGGCCAGTGAGAATGCAGCAAAGACGAGTGAGGACAACGCCAAGAGCAGTGAAACCGCCGCCAAGAGCAGCGAGACCAAGTCCGCCGCCAGCGAGAAGAACGCCAAGACCAGCGAGACCGCCGCCCAGCGGGCTCTGCAGGACACGAAAACGGAGCACACCGCCGCCTTACAGGACATCGCACGGGCCCGCACCACAGCCCTGAACGACGTGGCGGCCTCCACCAAAACGGCCACCACTGCGGCAGAAATCGCCACCCAGCAGGCCACCGACGCTGCGGGGAGCGCTTCCACCGCCGTCACCAAGGCCGGGGAAGCAGAGAAGAGCAAGACGGCAGCGGCTACCTCTGCTACCAATGCCAAAGCCAGTGAGGAAGCATCCAAGAACTGGGCGGAGGAA
>ENA-OQDT01000167-OQDT01000167.1-human-gut-metagenome-genome-assembly--contig:-NODE-167-length-41979-cov-4.121261_pt1 | contig 41979 bp, 41 predicted proteins | sample MGYA00242786_ERZ504617 | MGnify/ENA primary metagenome ERZ504617 (study PRJEB26092, sample SAMD00036337) | human gut metagenome | host: Homo sapiens | study: EMG produced TPA metagenomics assembly of...
ACTCCGCATCTTGCTACTTTTGCGGCATGAACACCATATCCGCCGACTCTCGGTGCGGCATCCGCAAGTGCAACGACCTCGCATCCTGCCTGCATGAGCTGATAGCTTACAACAAGTCCGACGTTTCAAAGACAAATGGCGGTGAGTCTGTTCCGGGTACCTGCGGTATTGGTCATACACGTTGGGCAACTCATGGAGAACCTTCTGAGAACAATGCACATCCGCATGTCAGCGATGATGGAAATATCGTTGCCGTACATAACGGAATCATTGAGAATTACCAGGAACTGAAGGATAAACTGACACGTAAAGGATATACATTCTATTCAGAGACAGATACAGAAGTAGCCGTGAAACTGATTGACTACTACTATAAGAAATATGAGGGAACTCCGGTAGATGCAATCAATCATTCTATGGTCCGTATCCGTGGATCTTATGCACTTGCTATCATGTTCCGTGATTATCCGGAAGAAATTTATGTCGCAAGAAAGGACAGCCCGATGATCCTTGGTGTGGAGGATGGAGAAGCTTATATTGCTTCTGATGTTCCGGCTATCCTGAAATATACCAGAAATGTTTATTATATCGGCAATATGGAGATGGCCCGTGTACGTAAGGGTGAGATTACTTTCTACAACCTTGATGGGGAAGAAATCGAGAAGAAGATGAAAGTGATCGACTGGGATGCAGAAGCAGCAGAAAAAGCTGGATTCGAGCATTTCATGATGAAGGAGATCCATGAGCAGCCAAAAGTTGTACAGGATACACTGAACTCTGTTCTGAAGGATGGCAGGATCGATCTGGCAGAAGTCGGTCTGGCAGAGGATGAGATCAAAGATATTTCCCAGATTTATATCGTTGCCTGTGGCTCTGCGTATCATGTAGGAATGGCTGCACAGTATGTGATCGAAGATATGGCAAGAATTCCGGTTCGTGTGGAACTTGCGTCTGAATTCCGTTATCGTAATCCGATTCTGGATCCTCATGCACTGGCGATCGTGATCAGCCAGTCCGGAGAGACCGCAGACAGCCTTGCAGCACTGAGACTGTGTAAGGATCATGGAATCAGAACGCTTGCGATCGTAAATGTTGTGGGATCTTCTATTGCCCGTGAAGCAGATAATGTATTCTATACACTTGCGGGACCGGAAATTTCTGTTGCGACAACCAAAGCTTACAGTACACAGATGATGGCATCTTATGTACTGGCAATCCAGTTCGCGCTGGTAAGAGAGCAGATCACAGAGGAGCAGTACACAGGATACATCAAAGAACTTCAGACTCTTCCGGAGAAAATCCAGAGAATCATTGATGACAAGGAGCGCATTCAGTGGTTTGCGTCCAAGCAGGCAAACGCACATGATACTTTCTTCGTAGGTCGTGGAATCGACTATGCAATCAGCATGGAAGGCAGCCTCAAGATGAAAGAAGTAAGCTACATCCATTCAGAGGCATATGCTGCAGGTGAGCTGAAACACGGAACGATTTCTCTGATCGAGGATGGAACACTGGTGATCGGAGTCCTCACTCAGCCGGATCTTTATGAAAAAACAGTCAGCAATATGGTAGAATGCAAGAGCCGTGGAGCATATCTGATGGGAATGACTACTTTTGGAAACTATAACATCGAAGATACTGCAGATTTCACTGTTTATATTCCAAAGACAGATCCATACTTTGCAACTTCTCTTGCTGTGATCCCGTTACAGCTTCTGGGATACTATGTAAGTGTTGCAAAGGGTCTTGATGTAGATAAGCCGAGAAACCTTGCCAAGAGTGTTACAGTAGAATAATAGTAAAAAGAAAAACAGAGGGTACAATAGTCACAAATGGCTGTTATACCCTCGATTTTTTATATTCATGACCCGGAATGCTTCTCCATCCACCGTCTGATATAATCCATCTGTTCCTGATCGGAAATTTTCTGGGATGCGGGATCGTTCCCGGCGGCGAGGCAGCAGAAGAGTACGAGCGCCTGCAGTAGAAAAAAGAGTACAAGAAAGAGTATCAGCTAAAAAAGCCTCCTTTTATTTCCTATGGCTTTCAGTATTGGCATTTTTTCGAAAGTTATACATGGAATTGGGAGAAATGCTTTATTGCGAAGCAATCCACAGATATCCGGAATACACTAAAATAAGTCCATTTATAAGGAGTATATTCATGAAGCAGTCAGCTTATACCGGAAAAGGGGTTGGTGTGGCACTTTTTGATACGGGAATTTATCCTCATATGGATTTGGTGATCGTATTTATGCTTTTGCAGATTTATATCATACAGGAAATTACCTTACGATGATAATGGTCATGGAACGTGTGTGGCGGGGATCTTAGGAGGCAGCGGAGCGGCTTCTATGGGAAAGTACAAAGGGATGGCACCGGGATGTTCGCTGATCGGGCTTAAGGTGCTGGATCGTTTTGGAAACGGCAATAAGGAGGATATCCTGGCGGCGTTTCAGTGGCTTATGAACCATCGGGAGGAGTACAGGATCCGAGTGGTGAATATTTCTGTCGGCACGACATATCGTACCAGGAATGACAAGGATGTTCTGGTGCGCGGCGTGGAACAGCTCTGGGATCAGGGACTGGTGGTCGTTGCGGCGGCGGGAAACCAGGGACCGGAGCCGGGCAGTATCACTGCTCCGGGGTGCAGCAAAAAGGTGATCACGGTGGGTTCCAGCGATATGCTTATGGGAAAAGAGGGAATCTCCGGGCGAGGGCCGACGTTTGAGTGTGTCTGTAAACCGGATCTGGTGGCACCGGGACGCCGGATCATGTCGTGTGCGGCCGGGGCGGGAAATACGTATGGAATGAAAAGCGGTACGTCGATGTCCACGCCAATGATCTCCGGGGCGGCGGCACTTGCACTGGAAAAAGATCCCATGCTCACCAACGTAGATATCAAGATGATGCTCCGCGACAGCGCAGACGACCTCGGCCTTCCGAAAAATCAGCAGGGATGGGGAAAATTTAACTGTAAAAAGTTCCTTTCGCTGTGATTTTCAGGAAAATTCGCAGAATTTACTTTAGTAAAGCCTGAAAGTATTGACGGGAATGAATTTTTTTCGCTACAATGGAATAAATCGTTGCTGTAAATAGCGACAGCAAACCAGTGATATGCAGAGAGGAGAACATTATGACAAAAATTCAGATGACAACGCCGTTAGTCGAAATGGACGGAGATGAGATGACCAGAATTCTCTGGAAGATGATCAAGGACGAATTATTACTTCCGTATATTGATCTGAATACAGAATACTATGACCTTGGTCTTGCACACCGCAATGATACCGATGACCAGGTAACCATCGATGCAGCAGAAGCAACCAAGAAATATGGTGTTGCAGTTAAATGTGCGACCATCACTCCAAACCACGCACGTATGGAAGAATACGACCTCAAGAAAATGTACAAGAGCCCGAACGGAACAATCCGTGCGATTCTGGACGGAACTGTATTCCGTGCCCCGATCGTAGTAAAGGGAATCGAGCCATGCGTACGCAACTGGAAGAAACCGATCACTCTTGCACGTCACGCATATGGGGACATTTACAAGAACACAGAGATGTACGTTGACAAACCGGGTAAAGTAGAGCTTGTCTATACTTCCGAGGATGGAGAAGAGAAACGTGCTCTGGTACAGGAATTCAAGGCTCCGGGAGTTGCCATGGGTATGCACAACATGGAAGCTTCTATTGAGAGTTTTGCAAGAAGCTGCTTCAACTATGCACTGGATACCAAGCAGGATGTATGGTTTGGCGCGAAGGATACCATTTCCAAGACTTACGATGCCAAATTTAAACAGGTCTTCCAGACAGTATTTGACAATGAGTTCAAGGAGAAATTCGAGGAAGCAGGTCTTACTTACTTCTACAGCCTGATCGATGATATCGTAGCCCGTGTCATGAAAGCAGAGGGTGGATTTATCTGGGCATGCAAGAACTACGATGGAGATGTTATGAGTGATATGGTATCTTCTGCATTTGGTTCTCTTGCGATGATGACATCTGTTCTTGTTTCTCCGAACGGATACTATGAGTATGAAGCTGCTCACGGAACGGTACAGAGACATTATTATCGTCATCTGGAGGGCGGCGAGACTTCCACAAACTCCGTTGCAACCATCTTTGCATGGACAGGAGCACTACGCAAACGTGGGGAACTCGATGGAAATCAGGAACTTGCACAGTTCGCAGACAAACTGGAAGAAGCAACTCTTTCCACCATCGAATCCGGAAAGATGACCAAAGACCTGGCACTGATCACCAGCATTGAGAATCCGACCGTACTGAACAGCGAGCAGTTTATCCTTGCGATCAGAGAGACTCTGGATACATTACTTTAATTTAAAAATACATCAAAAAATAAAAATGGGAAACCCAAGGCATTACGCCAGGGTTTCCCATTTTTCGTAGAGTTCTTCAAGTTCTTGTTGGATTTTGTCTTTTTCGCGGCTGAGTTCTGCACAGCGTCCGACGTTGGTGCAGACATCCGGGAGAACCAGTGTTTCATCGATTTCTTTATCGCGGGTTTCGAGTTCTTCGATCCGCGCTTCTGTTTTCTTGAGTTCTGCTTCCTGCTTACGCTTACGTGCCTGTTCTTCTTTCTGCTGCTGCCAGGTGAGCTTTCCTTCAGATGCTGTGGCTGGTGCGGTTTCCTGCACAGTTACAGTTTCCTGCTGCACCGGAGCGTATTTCTCAGTGAGTTCTTCTTTTTTCTCAAGGTAGTAATCGTAATCACCGATATAGTTGACAACGGCCTGATTGGTCAGTTCCAGGATCCTGGTCGCGGTCTGGTTGATGAAATATCGGTCATGAGAAACATAAAAGACCGTACCGGTGTAACTGTTCAGCGCTTCTTCGAGGATTTCTTTGGAAGCGATATCAAGGTGGTTGGTCGGCTCATCGAGGATCAGGAAGTTTGCCTCGGAGAGCATCAGCTTCGCGAGGGAAACACGGCCGCGCTCACCACCGGAGAGAGAGGAGATCACTTTGAAAACATCATCACCGGTAAAGAGGAAGGCGGCGAGCATGTTTCGAATCTCTGTCTCGGTAAGTGTCGGGTAAGTATCGGAAATTTCCTCAAAGATCGTCTTCTCCGCGTGGAGTACATGGTGTTCCTGGTCATAATATCCGATCTGAACCTTGGAGCCCAGGGAAAAAGTTCCTGAGTCTGCCGGGATAAGATCGTTGAGGATCTTGAGCATGGTCGTCTTGCCGGTACCGTTGTTTCCGATCAGGGCAACGCGCTCACCACGCTTGATCTGGAAAGAGATATCGGTAAAAAGTGTCTGCTCCGGAAAGCTCTTGGAAAGTTCTTCTACCGTGAGAACATCGTTTCCACTGACAACTCTCGGTTCCAGAGAAAGCCGCATCTGGCTCTGGACCTCGGTCGGTTTCTCGATCCGCTGGATCTTACCGAGCATTTTTTCACGGCTTTCTGCGCGGCGGATGGATTTCTCACGGTTGAAGGATTTCAGCTTGACGATGACGGCTTCTTGATGCTTGATGTCTCTCTGCTGGTTAAGGTAAGCCTTGTACTGTGCGTCACGAAGCTGTGCTTTCTTTTCGGCGTAAGCGGAGTAATTGCCACTGTACATGCGGACCTGGGCGGCATCAATCTCAATGACCTTCGTTACAACTTTATCAAGGAAATAACGGTCATGGGAGACGATAAATACAGCACCCGGATAATTCAGAAGATAAGTTTCCAGCCAAGAAATACTCTCCATGTCGAGGTGGTTGGTCGGCTCATCGAGGAGAAGAATGTCCGGCTTGGAGATCAGGAGTTTACCAAGAGCGACACGGGTCTTCTGTCCACCGGAGAGGGTTTCGACCTGTTTGGAAAAATCTTCGTCCGTAAAGCCAAGACCCTTGAGGACACCCATCAGCTCGCTCTTGTAGGCATAGCCGTTTTCCAGCTCAAATTCGTGGGTCAGGCGGGTGTAGGTGTTCATCAGACGGTCAAGTTCCTCGCCGGAAGCGTTTTTCATCTGGACTTCGATCGCACGCATGCGGTCTTCCATGTCGATGATGTACTGCTTGGTTGTGAGCAGTTCCTCATAGACGGTGCGGTGTCCGCTGACATCCTGATACTGTGCGAGATAACCGATCTTCTTGTCCTTCATCAGAACGACCTGACCGGAATCCGCAGAAATTTCATTCATTATAATACGGAGAAGGGTTGTCTTACCTGCTCCGTTGTTGCCGATGAGAGCGGCTTTTTCACGCTCTTCTATATGAAATGAGGCATCGTTCAAAATGACTTTTTCGCCAAAAGATTTGCTGATGCCCTGACACGATAAAATCATAAATATTCCTCCAAAGTCAATATACGCTATGATTATAAGGTTAAATGATGGCTTTGTAAAGGAAATTTCCTCAAAAATTGTATAGATTTGACAACATTGATTGACAATAAAATAACATTTCGGTATAATTAACAGGAAAGTATAAGGAGGGGACAACGGTGGAAGCAAAACAGATATCAAAAGCTGTAATTAAGAGACTGCCCCGGTATTATCGCTATCTTGGCGAGTTACTGGAAGACAATGTTGAACGTATATCTTCCAATGATCTTAGTAAGAAAATGCGTGTCACAGCATCGCAGATCCGCCAGGATTTGAATAATTTTGGAGGATTTGGGCAGCAGGGATACGGTTATAATGTGAAATATCTCTATACAGAAATCGGTAAGATCCTTGGACTGGATGAGGTACATCCGATGATCATCATCGGTGCCGGTAATCTTGGACAGGCACTTGCCAATTACGTTGACTTTGAAAAACGTGGTTTTAAGCTGGAAGGGATTTTTGATGTCAATCCGGTACTGGAGGGCATCGCGGTCCGTGGAATTGAGATCCAGATGATCAGTAATCTCCCATTCTTCCTCAGAGAGAAGAATATTGAGATTGCGATCCTCACACTGCCGAAGAACAAGGCGAAGGATATGGCAGATATCCTGATCGAGAATGGTATCAAGGCAATCTGGAATTTTGCACATATCGATCTGGAGACTCCGGAGGATGTCATTGTAGAGAACGTACATCTTTCTGAGAGTCTGATGACGTTATCTTACAATCTCAGTCAATATCGTCAGGAACACGTGGAAGAGCAGCAATCATAACATGAGGACAGCAAGAGGCTGTTACCCGGCTCCTTAATGAAGGCGGCTGCGTAACAGCTTTTTGCTTTGTATCGTATATCGAGGAGATATCAGATGAAACGAATTGTAGGCGGATCGGAAATGAAAGCACTGGATGGCTGCACCATTACCGGAATGGGAGTTCCGTCCTGTGTGCTGATGGAACGGGCGGCACTGGCTGTTGTGGATGCAATGGAAGGACATTTTGCGGAAATGTCACAGAAACAGCGGATCTTGTGCGTCTGCGGAGGCGGGAACAACGGCGGAGACGGAGTCGCAATCGCCAGGATCCTGCATCTGCATGGATATAACGCGGAAATCTATATGCTCGGAAATCCGGATCACCGCACAAAGGAAACACGCCGCCAGCTTAAGATCGCAGAGAATTATCAGGTTCCTCTGGTGAATAACCTGGCAGCAGGAGAATATACTACTATAGTAGATGCCATCTTCGGCGTTGGGCTTGACCGCTCGATCGAAGGAAAATACAGAGAAGTCATTCAGGCTTTGAACGAGGTTTCTGCATGGAAAGTGGCGGTAGATCTGCCGTCCGGGGTATGCAGCAACACGGGCAGAGAGCTTGGAATCGCATTTCGTGCGGATCTGACGGTGACGTTTGCATTCTGTAAAACAGGCTTGTGTTTTTATCCAGGCAAAAATTTTGCGGGAAAAATTGTTGTAGCAGATGTCGGCATCTACGAGAATCCGGATCTTCCGACACGGAAAGCGGCACTTGAGAAAAAAGATCTCCAGAAGCTTCCTCTGCGCGCCGCGAATGGGAACAAGGGTACGTTTGGCAAGGTTCTTGTCGTTGCCGGAAGCAAAGGAATGTGCGGGGCAGCGTATCTCTGTGCAGAGGGCGCCTTCGCTGCCGGAGCCGGGATGGTCAAGATCCTGACGGATGAGGAGAATCGCATTCCACTGCAGACGCTTCTTCCGGAGGCGATGTTTGCAGATGATGCTGGCGGCAACGAAGCATGGGTTAATGCAATGCACTGGTGCGACATTGTGGTGATCGGACCAGGACTTGGACAGTCTGAGAAAAGTGCGCGGAAAACAGAATTTTATCTTGCCCATGCGCAGAGAATGGGGAAACCTGTGATCATGGATGCGGATGGACTGAACCTGCTCTCGAAACATCCGGAGTGGAAGAAATATCTTCAGCACAGTCAGGTGATCTGTACTCCGCATCTTGGCGAGACGAGTCGGCTGAGTGAAAATTTTATGACTTCTAAAAATAGCGGATTGTTTTCAGAAGCAGCGGATCGGGCACTCTCCATACCGGAAATTCAGCAAAATCTCATTTGGACAGCATCGAATTTTGCAAGGGAAAATGGCGTGGTCTGTGTGCTCAAAGATGCAGTGACTGTTGTTGCAGATCCGAAGAGGGATTTTTGCTGGATCAATCAAAGCGGGAATCCAGGAATGGCGACTGCGGGAAGCGGGGATGTCCTGTCGGGGATCTTGGCAGGGGTTCTGTGTGCATTCCGTTCAGATCCGGAGAATACGGTGGATCTGGCAAAGCAGGCGGCTTTTGGCGTATTCCTTCACGGGCTGGCAGGAGATAAGGCTGTCGAGGAAAAAGGCACTTACGGAATGAAAGCCGGAGACATTGCGCGGGCAGCGGCAAAAGTTCTTAAAGACAGAGAAACTATGCAGGAACTCTGATAAGTTTCAAAAATCCAGATAAAAATAATTGCATTACGCAGTAAGGAGATAAAGATCATGAAAAAATTCGAAAGAGTAAAGGCCGTCGTATCCCTGGATGCGATCGCACATAACTTTGCAGAGATGAAGAAAAACATTGCCAAGGGTACCAAGATCGTTGCTGTCATCAAGGCAGACGGATATGGACATGGCGCAGAGGCGATCGCACGTCTGATCGAAGACTATGACTATATCTGGGGATTTGCAGTTGCGACACCGGAGGAAGCATTGCAGCTTCGTACCTTTGGTGTAAAAAAAACGATTCTGATCCTTGGAATCGTTTTTGAAGAATATTTCACACAAATGATCGCAAAGGAGATCCGTTTAACTGTCTGCACCTATGAGATGGCACAGAAACTTTCAGAAGAAGCGCAGCGTCAGGGAAGAGATGTACATATCCATATCGGTCTTGATACCGGTATGAGCCGTATTGGATTTGCAGACAGACAGGAAAGTGTCGAAGAGATCAAAAAGATCTCCCAGCTTCCAAATCTGAAGATCGAGGGAATGTTCACTCATTTTGCAAGAGCAGACGAGACAGACAGAAGCCCGGCGATCGACCAGCTTAACCGTTATCTGAATTTTGCAAAACTTCTGGAGGATGCAGGCATTCAGATCCCGATGAAGCACTGCTCTAACAGCGCAGGGATCATCCGTGTGCCGGAGGCAAACTTAAATGCGGTCCGTGCGGGTATTACGATCTATGGAATCTATCCTTCCAATGAAGTGGAGAGAGATATCGTGAAACTGATCCCGGCAATGGAACTCAAGAGCCATATTTCTTACATCAAAACCGTGGAACCAGGAGCGGCGTTCAGTTATGGCGGAACGTTTACTGCCAAGAAAGAAATGAAAGTCGCAACGATCCCGGTGGGATACGCAGACGGCTATCCGCGTTCTCTTTCCAATAAGGGATGGGTTCTGATCCGCGGCAAAAAGGCACCGATCCTTGGAAGAGTCTGCATGGATCAGTTCATGGTAGATATCACAAAGATCCCGGACGCAAAGGCCGGAGATGAAGTGACTCTGATCGGAAAAGACGGCAAGGAGTTCATAAGCATTGAGAAGTTTGGTGATCTTTCCGGACGTTTTTCCTATGAATTTGCCTGTGATATCAGCAAACGAGTGCCGAGAGTCTACATCAAAGACGGCAAAGAATGGGGAGAGCTGACCTTCTTTAACTAGATAACAGCGTAAAATACCACACATGTATACACGAGAAAAAAATGGAAATACTAATTTCTGAGAAAAAGAATGGAGCTGTCATAAACAGACAGTAACAGAAGAATCGGAGTGTGAATTGTGTGGTAATTAAAAGAGGGGATATCTTTTATGCAGATCTGCGGCCTGTGGTCGGAAGCGAGCAGGGCGGGATCCGTCCGGTGCTGATCATTCAGAATGATGTCGGCAACCGGCACAGCCCGACTGTGATCTGTGCAGCAATTACATCAAAGATGAACAAGGCGAAGCTGCCGACACATATAGAGATCGATGCGTCTGCGTATGGCATTGAGAGGGATTCGGTGATCCTTCTGGAACAACTGCGGACGATCGACAAGCGGAGACTCAAGGATAAAGTCTGTCATCTTGACCAGGCGATGCTTGATAAGGTGAACCATGCGCTGGAAATCAGCCTGGAGCTTACTTTTTGAGCAGTTATTCTTGACGAATCCGAAGGAAAGTGCTATATTTTATCAGTAATTATGCAGGTTTACCGGCTTTTTAGCAGGGTTTACAAAAAGATAAGAAACAAAAGGAGAACGAGAGAAATGTCAGGACATTCAAAATTTGCGAACATCAAGCATAAAAAAGAAAAAAATGATGCCAAAAAAGGTAAGATCTTTACCGTGATCGGTCGTGAAATCGTTATGGCAGTCAAAGCTGGCGGTTCGGATCCGAACAACAACAGCAAACTTCGTGATGTTATCGCGAAAGCAAAAGCAAACAACATGCCGAACGATACGATCGACCGTGGTATCAAGAAGGCGGCAGGTGCTGATTCTGCTGACAACTACGAGCATGCTACTTATGAAGGTTATGGTCCGAACGGTGTTGCGATCATCGTTGAGACTCTGACTGACAACAAGAACCGTACAGCAAGTAACGTAAGAAACGCTTTCACCAAGGGATATGGAAGCATCGGAACACAGGGATGTGTATCCTTCATGTTCGACCAGAAAGGTCAGATCATCATCGACAAAGAAGAGTGCGAGATGGATGCTGACGATCTGATGATGACTGCACTGGATGCAGGCGCAGAGGATTTCAGCGAAGAAGAAGACAGCTACGAAGTACTTACCGCTCCGGATGATTTCAGTGCAGTAAGAGAAGCACTGGAGCAGGCTGGCGTACCGATGCTTGAGGCACAGGTTGCCATGGTTCCACAGACATACGTAGAGCTTACAGACGAGAAGGATATCAAGAACCTTCAGAAGACTCTGGACCTCCTCGATGAAGATGATGACGTCACAGATGTCTGGACAAACTGGGACGAATGATCTCGTACAACGTATAAAAATCCATATGTTTACACAGAATACCTCCATGAACAATCACATGGAGGTATTTTTATGTCCGAAAAAAATGACGAAAAACAGAAAGAGCTTGACCGGAGAGAGCAGGAGAATAAAGAGATCAAAGAGACCGGAGAGGTGACGCTGGATCAGAACAGGAGAAATCATAAGATTGAACTTCTGACGATCATCGGTGAGGTGGAAGGGCACGATGCGGCTCCTTCGCAGAGCAAGACGACCAAGTATGAACATGTGCTGCCAAAACTTGCGATGATCGAGGATGATGAGGAGATCGAGGGCCTTCTGATCCTTCTGAACACAGTCGGCGGTGATGTGGAGGCAGGACTTGCGATCGCGGAGATGATCGCGTCTTTAAGTGTTCCTACCGTTTCTCTTGTACTCGGAGGCGGGCATTCCATCGGAGTTCCGATGGCTGTATCTGCGGATTATTCTTTTGTCGTGCCGAGTGCGACGATGGTCATCCATCCGGTCCGTTCCAGCGGCATGTTCATCGGCGTTGCCCAGACGTACCGCAATATGGAAAAGATCCAGGACCGTATCACCAGTTTTATTGCTTCACATTCCAGAGCGTCACAGCGACGTCTCGAAGAATTGATGCTGGATACCAGTCAGCTTGTAAAAGATGTCGGAACGCTTCTGGAAGGGGAGGAAGCTGTAAGGGAGGGCCTGATCGATGAAGTTGGCGGAATCCGCGAAGCACTTGGGAAATTGCATCAGATGATAGAAGAAAAAAGAGGCTTAAAAGGGCTTTTTTTGTAAAAATACTATGAAAAAGCATGCATATTTAGTATGTTTTTGAATATTTCCCCTTGTAATAGAAGCAATTTTAGCGTATTATTAGTAGAGGATTGAATGAATATACGCTAGGAGGGGAACAATGTATAAGATTTTAAAAGCCGAAACACTGGCAGCCAAGATCCATCTCATGGTCGTACATGCACCGCGTGTAGCAAGCCATTGTCAGCCAGGACAGTTCATTATTGTTAAGATGGACGAGAAGGGTGAGAGAATTCCACTTACCATCTGCGATTACGATCGCGAAGAAGGAACTATTACCATCGTGTTCCAGGAAGTCGGAGCATCCACAATCAAGATGTCCGAATTAAAAGCAGGAGATTCTTTCCGTGACTTCGTAGGACCTCTGGGATGTCCTTCTGAGTTCGTTCATGAAGACATCGAAGAACTCAAGAAGAAAAAAATGGTATTCGTTGCCGGAGGTGTTGGTACAGCACCTGTTTACCCACAGGTAAAATGGCTCCATGAGCACGGAATCACCGCAGATGTGATCCTTGGCTCCAAGACTAAGGACATGGTGATCCTTGAGAAAGAACTTGCGGCTGTTTCCAACCTTTATGTTACAACAGACGACGGATCTTACGGTCGTTCCGGTATGGTAACCAAGACTCTCGAAGACCTTGTTACAAATGAAGGCAAGAGCTATGATGTCTGTGTTGCGATCGGACCGATGATCATGATGAAATTCGTCTGTCTCCTTACCAAGAAGCTTGGTATCCATACAATTGTCAGCATGAACCCGATCATGGTTGACGGAACAGGTATGTGCGGTGCCTGCCGTCTTCAGGTTGGCGATGAGATCAAATTTGCCTGCGTAGACGGACCGGAATTCGACGGACATCTCGTTGATTTCGATCAGGCTATGAAGAGAAGCCAGATGTACAAGACCGAAGAGGGACGTGCATTACTGAAGCTTCAGGAAGGCGATACCCATCACGGCGGATGCGGACAGTGCGGAGGTGACAAGTAATGGCAGATGCAAAAATGTTAAATAAAGTTCCTGTAAGAGAGCAGGATCCGAAGGTACGTGCAACAAACTTTGAAGAAGTTTGTCTTGGATACAATCAGGAAGAAGCAGTAGAAGAAGCACAGAGATGTTTAGGCTGCAAGAAACCGAAATGTGTAGAGGGATGTCCGGTATCCATCAACATTCCAGGATTCATCGAGCAAATCAAAGAAGGCAACATCGAAGAAGCATACAAGGTGATCGGATTATCTTCCGCTCTTCCGGCTATCTGCGGTCGTGTATGTCCACAGGAATCCCAGTGTGAGGGACAGTGTATCCGCGGTAAGAAGGGCGAGGCTGTTTCCATCGGTAAACTGGAGAGATTCGTTGCTGACTACGCTCTGGAGCATGACATCAAACCAGCTGGAGCAGAAGTTAAGAATGGACACAAAGTTGCAGTTATCGGTTCCGGTCCGTCCGGACTTACCTGTGCAGGAGATCTTGCAAAAGCAGGTTATGATGTAACTGTATTCGAGGCTCTTCATGAGCTCGGCGGCGTTCTTGTTTATGGTATCCCGGAATTCCGTCTTCCAAAACAGAAAGTCGTTAAGAAAGAAATCGAAAAAGTCAAAGAACTTGGCGTTAAATTCGAAACAAACGTTGTCATCGGTAAATCCACAACTATCGACCAGCTGATCGAGGACGAAGGATTTGAAGCTGTATTTATCGGTTCCGGTGCAGGTCTTCCGATGTTCATGGGAATCCCGGGTGAGAACGCAAACGGCGTATTCTCCGCAAACGAGTACCTGACAAGAAGCAACCTGATGAAAGCATTCGATGATTCTTATGATACACCGATCGCAGCAGGCAAGAAAGTTGCCGTTGTCGGTGGTGGTAACGTAGCAATGGATGCTGCAAGAACAGCTCTGCGACTTGGTGCAGAAGTACATATCGTATACAGAAGAAGTGAAGCAGAGCTTCCTGCACGAGCAGAGGAAGTTCATCACGCTAAGGAAGAGGGAATTATTTTTGATCTTCTTACCAATCCGAAGGAAATCCTTGTTGATGAGAGCGGACATGTAAACGGTATGAAGGTTGTCAAGATGGAACTCGGCGAGCCGGATGCTTCCGGAAGACGTCGTCCTGTAGAAATCCCAGGATCTGAGTATGACATGGATGTAGATACTGTTATCATGTCACTTGGTACTTCCCCGAACCCGCTGATCTCTTCTACAACCAAGGGACTTGAGATCAACAAGAGAAGATGTATCGTTGCTGAGGAAGAAACCGGTAAGACATCCAAAGACGGCGTATATGCCGGCGGTGATGCCGTTACAGGTGCAGCTACTGTTATCCTTGCCATGGGAGCAGGTAAAGCTGGAGCCAGAGGTATCGATGAATATCTCAAAAATAGATAATATTTAAATGCAGGAAATCCCGGTCAACTCCATGTTGAGCTGATCGGGATTTTTTTTGTTTCACAAACAAATGTTTGGAAACTTGTAAGTTAAAAAAAATATGTTATACTGACCAGTGTTGATGTGTCGCAACAGTAACAATAAGACACAGACTGTATGAAAAGAAAAGGAAAAGAGTATGACAGTTTTATATGTTATTTTATTAGCTATTGTACAGGGAATTACAGAGTTTCTTCCTGTAAGCAGTTTCGGACATCTCAGTATTCTTGAGAATTTTTTTGGAATGGATCATAATGCTGGTGTTTTGCTGGAAGCCATGCTGCATGTGGGTACTCTCGGTGCTGTGTTTATGACTTTTCAGAAGGATATCAGGCACATTCTTTACGAGATTCTGGACATGACCATGGATATCGTAGGAAATTTTCATTTGTATTTCTACAACAAAAGAACCGGTAAGCAGCTTCATTATGCCAGAATCATCAGCAATACATATCGTAAGTTTGTCGTGCTGCTTCTTGTTTCCATGATCCCGACGATGTTTCTGGGATATACGTCAAGGAGACTGGTTGTGCTGGTCGCAGATTCCACTCTGGTTTCAAGTGCAGGACTTCTGATCACAGGAATTGTCCTGCTTGTGATCGACCTCAGCCGGGCAGGCGGTACGAAGGCTGCCAAGGATGCAAGTCTTTCTAATGCAATGTGGATTGGAATCAGCCAGGGACTTTCTGTCTTTCCGGGACTTTCCAGAAGTGGTCTGACGATCAGTGCAGGACTGATGAGCGGGTTCAGCCGTACTTTTGCAGTGAAATATTCTTATATTTTATCTATTCCGGCAATTCTGGGATCACTGGTTATGGAACTGGGACAGTTTGGTTCGCCTGCTATGACAGTAGGGCTTGGTTTTACTTATGTACTCGGAATGGTTATTTCAGGTATTGTGGCATCTTTTGTGATCCGCTATTGTCTGAAGCTTGTTCAGAAAGGCAGATTTCGTGGATTTGCTATTTATTGTTTTGTGATCGGTTTTGTGACACTGATCATGAATTATGTGGTTACTATTCACAGGTAGTATCCCGCGAGGCGTTTTGCCATGAATATGGCAAAATCCCGAGACATACGGGGCAAAATGCCATCACCGAAGGTGATTTGGAATGCATTTTGACCAAGTTACTGTGAACGGAGTGAACAGTAACATTATATGCTTTAGGCAGCCGGGGCTTCAGACTTCGTGAAGCTATAGCTGTGAGTTGAAATAGTAGGAGGGTGCCCGAAATGGCAGCAAAGAAACAAAGTAACAGAAGAGGAACCACCAAGGCCACTTCCAGGAGAAAAACCGCCGGAAAGAAAGCAGCTGCAAAGAAAACGACTACAAAGAAGCAGGGAGTTACCAGTGGATTCCAGACAGAGATTATTCTCTGGATTTTCTTTGCGGCTTCAGTGATTCTGATCATCAGCAATCTTGGGATGGGAGGAACTGTTGGAGGCAGTATCAGTAAGGCATCTTTTGGAATTATGGGGCTTCTGGCATATCTTTTTCCGGTTTTGCTTTTTGGATGTGCAGTATTTCTTATATCCAACAGGAAAAATCTGCTTGCATATAAGAAAGTTCTGGCAGGAATTATATTCTGGATCTTCCTGTGCGGTCTGATCCAGCTTCTGACAGAGGGATATATGGCAGACACTACCTTTTCGGAATATTACAGAATTTCGTCCGAATACCATACGGGAGGCGGTGTGATCGGAGGCGCGATCTGTATTTCAACCACTTCCGCATTTGGTGTGGTTGGCGGATGTGTGATTATTCTGCTTGTATTGTTAATTACGATGATCCTGGTTACGCAGAAATCTTTCTTCGGATTTATCTTTCGCGTCTGGGACGGGATCTGTGAGCTGGCAAGAGGCGGTCACGAGCGTTATATGGAAGGACAGCCGGAAAGAGATCTCAGGAGAGAACTCCGCCAGCAGGAAAGGAAACTACGCAGGGAACAGAGAAAGGCAGAGCGTATGAAAGCTCTGAAGGAAGCACTTACAGAAGAAGCAGATGATGAGGACGAGCCTGAACAGAAATCAAGGAAACATGAATTTCTTGAGGGAACCAAACTGACACCGCCTGCGAAGCCGGAACTGACACCGCTTCCGGCAGAGGAGATGCCACTTCCGCAGGAATCTGTCAAGACGGAGGAAAGCAGTCAGGGACAGCTGGAATTCAGGATTCAGAGAGCAGAAGCAGTCAGAGATTCTGAGGATGAGAATTCAGCTCCTGCTTTTCCGGATTTTTCCAGACAGGAAGCACCGATGGAGAAAGAAGAAATTCCTGCTGCATATCAGGATGAACCAGAAGAAGAAATTCCAGAAACCATAATACCGGAGATTCAGAGCGAACCGGTAGAAGAAATGCCAGATGAAGAAGAGGACGCATATCAGGGAGCTGACTGGCAGGAACAGCTTAAGAGAGAGGTTCAGCCGGAACATACGGCAGAGGTGCAGACAGCAGAACAGCCGGCCGCAGAATCTACGACATCTCAGAAAAAGAATCCGAAATCTTCTGAGCAGGAAATCCAGAGTGATATTACCAATATTCAGAAAGAAATTACTTCCGCACCTTCAGAAGTTCCAAAGGAATACCATTATCCACCGCTGAAACTTCTGAAACGTGGAGATGGCAAATCGCAGGGAGACTCTGATGCACATCTTCGCAAGACAGCTAAGAAACTACAGGAAACCCTGCACAACTTTGGCGTGAATGTCACAATCACAAATGTGAGCTGCGGTCCTACCGTAACCCGTTATGAATTACAGCCGGAGATGGGAGTCAAGGTAAGCAAGATCGTCAATCTCGCAGATGATATCAAACTGAATCTTGCGACTCCGGATATCCGTATCGAGGCTCCGATCCCGGGCAAGGCTGCTGTAGGGATCGAGGTCCCTAATAAGGAAAATCATGCGGTCATGCTCCGGGAAATCCTGCAGTCCAGGAATTTCAGGGGGCGAAATCCAAACTGTCCTTTGCTGTAGGTAAGGATATTGCGGGCAAACCGGTAGTCACAGATATTGCCAAGATGCCGCACCTTCTGATCGCAGGTGCGACCGGTTCCGGTAAATCTGTATGTATCAATACACTGATCATCAGTATTCTGTACAAAGCATCGCCGGAGGAAGTCAAGCTTATCATGATCGACCCGAAGGTGGTTGAGTTAAGTGTCTATAATGGCATCCCGCATCTGTTCATCCCGGTCGTCACAGACCCAAAGAAAGCTGCAGGAGCACTCAACTGGGCAGTGTCCGAGATGATGAGTCGTTATAATACTTTTGCTGAGTACGGCGTTCGAAATCTGGGTGAATATAACCGCAAGATCAGTAACATGGCAGTTCCGGAGGGTGGAACCCCGCAGAAACCGATGCCGCAGATCGTGATCATCGTAGACGAGCTTGCGGACCTTATGATGGTCGCACCGGGAGAGGTAGAGGATGCGATCTGCCGTCTGGCACAGCTTGCACGTGCAGCAGGCATCCATCTGATCATTGCGACGCAGAGACCGTCTGTCAATGTCATCACAGGACTGATCAAGGCGAATATGCCGTCGAGGATTGCATTCTCTGTTTCCTCTGGCGTCGATTCACGAACGATCCTCGATATGAACGGTGCAGAGAAGCTGCTCGGAAAAGGTGATATGCTGTTTTATCCGCAGGGATATCAGAAACCGGCCAGACTGCAGGGGGCTTTTGTCTCCGATGAGGAAGTCAGCAGCATTGTGGAATTCCTTGCGGATAAGAATCCGAAGGTGACATATAATCCGCAGATCGAGCAGCAGGTAAATACGATCAGCCTCTCAGGCGGTTCTTCCGGTGGAAATGATGAGAATGATATCTACTTTGTGGATGCAGGCAAATTCATCATTGAGAAAGAAAGAGCTTCGATCGGTATGTTGCAGAGAATGTTCAAGATCGGCTTTAACAGGGCAGCAAGGATCATGGACCAGCTTTCTGATGCCGGCGTGGTCGGTCCGGAGGAAGGCACGAAGCCACGTAAGGTCCTGATGTCCATGGAAGAATTTGAAACTTATATAGAGGAACATAACGTATAATGGAAATCCGTATTTTAACAGTTGGTAAGATCAAAGAAAAATATCTGAATGACGGCATTGCTGAGTATGCAAAGCGTTTAAGCCGTTACTGCAAACTGACATTCTGCCAGGTTCCGGATGAGAAGACACCGGATAAGGCTTCTGATGCATTGAACGAACAGATCAAGGCGACAGAGGCAGAGCGTCTGATGAAGCACATCCGTGACAATGACTATGTGATCGCGCTTGCGATCGACGGCAAAATGCTGGATTCTGTACAGCTGTCACAGAAGATCGGACAGCTTGGAGTAGAGGGAAAGAGTTCGATCGCGTTTGTGATCGGCGGTTCTCTGGGTCTTGGAGATAAAGTCCTTGACCGTGCTGATTTTAAACTGAGCTTTTCCAGGATGACTTTCCCTCATCAGTTGATGCAGATGATCCTTTTGGAGCAGATCTACCGGGGATACCGGATTCTGAACCATGAGCCTTATCATAAATAATTTTTTACAAGAAAAGGAGGAAACAAAGATGACAACAGAACGTGTAGAAAATATGGCAGGCGGCCAGGGACATGCACTGATCAAGCGCCTTCTGGACGAAAAACAGTTAAATGGCAAATGCAGACTATATGCAGAGGTGACTCTGGAGCCGGGATGTTCTCTTGGATACCATGAGCATCACAATGAGAGTGAGACCTATTATATCCTTTCCGGAAAGGGAATCTACAGCGACAATGGAACACTCCGCATGGTAAGTGCCGGAGATGTGACCTTTACACCGGACGGCCAGGGACATGGCCTTACAAACAGCGGCGATGAAGATCTTGTTTTCATGGCACTGATCATTCTGGACTAAGGAAGAGGGAGGCTGTCCAATGGCGGCTGAGTTAAATACAACGAAATTTGAGAAATTTATATCGGACTATCCGATCTATGAATACCGTCTTCTGGACGCGAAGGCTTTGTCAGTGGCAGAACGGGTGCGGATCGTCTGTCAGCAGGAATGCGAACGTTACGGAACGACCTGGGCCTGTCCACCGGCGGTTGGAACCCTTAAGGAATGTGAGGACAGGATCCACAGTTATGACCGTGCTGTCTTTTTTTCCAGCGTAGCAGAGGTTTCTGACATTATGAATATGGAGGAAATGCTTTCTACCAGAGATGCACATGAAGAACTTACGACCGCTGTGGCAGAATATCTTAAAGGTGAGGGATTTGATACCTTTACCCTTTCGACAGAATCCTGTGATATCTGTAAGGAATGCGCTTATCTTAAGGGCGAGCCATGCAGACATCCGGAGAGGATGCACCCCTGTCTTGAAAGCCACGGTGTTGTAGTCAGTGAGATCGTAGAGCGTGAGGTAATGGAATATAATCTTGGCGGAAATACGATCCTGTGGTTTTCTATGGTACTGTTCCGTGAACCAAAATAAAACTTCATAAAAAGTCTAAATAAAAATCTCCGGCATATATTTAAAAGAAAAGCCGGAGATTTTTTCTATGAAAAAGAAAGAGCAATGGAGGGAAAACCTGGTGGAGGCACTGGAGATCCCACGGGATCTGGCTTTAAAAGAATCGGTTTTTACGGTTACCGGCAAGAGCCAGATACAGATAGGAAATTACAGAAGTATCCTTCGTTATGAGCCGCAGGAACTGATCATCCTGACATTTTCCGGCAAACTGGTGATCCATGGGAAAGGCTTGAAAATCCTGTGGTATACACCGGAAGAGATGCAGATAGAGGGGATTCTGTCAGAAATAATCCTGGAACGATAGAGGTGTTTATGGAAAAGCTGATCTGCTTTTGGAAGGGTTGCATAAAGATTCAGGTCCGGGGAGAACAGACGGAGCGTTTTCTGAACCTCTGCCGGGGAAGAAAAATCTGCATCCGAAATCTTTGCTGTCATCCTGATGGAGCTCTGACAGGGATTCTCGCTGTGAAAGATTTTTTTCTTCTTGGTCCGCTCTGTCGGAAGACAGGTGTCAGGATACATATTGTTGAAAAACTGGACTGCCCTTCTTTTTTTATCGAAGTAAAAAAAGAAAGGCATTTTTTCTTGGGATTTTGTTGTGCATTGGACTTCTTATATTTTTATCAGGACATATCTGGAATATTCGGATCGAGGGTAACAGACAATGCAGTACAGGCGAGATCCTGGAGTTTCTGGCCGATCAGGGTATTACACATGGGATTTCAAGAAAAAAGATAAACTGTAGTGAGATTGCCGCGGCAGTCCGGGAAAAATATCCGGAAATCACCTGGGTTTCTGCAAAACTGGAGGGAACCAGGCTGACCCTTGAAGTGCAGGAGGGGATTTTTACAGGAGATGATATGCCAAAGGAGCAGACTGCCAGCAGCCTGGCAGCAGAGAAGGACGGAACGATCGTAAAAATGGTCACCCGTGCAGGAGTCCCGCTGCTTCATCCGGGCGATACCTGCAAAAAAGGGGATATTCTGGTCTCTGGTGTGCTGGAACTGAAGAATGACAGTCAGGAAGTTTATCAATATCAATATGTAAAAGCAGATGCGGATGTCTATATCCAGTACAAACTGGCGTATTATCACGAAGTTCCGATGGAGTATCAGGAAGAAATTTTTGCAGGAACAGAAAAAAAAGGGCGGCTGTGTCCGGCTGGGAAACTGGATCTTTACTTTCGGGGGAAAGAAAGAAAACGGATGGCAACAATCTGTTGAATATCATCCCTGGCAGGTAACAGAGAACATTTTTTCTTCCTGCATCTTATGGGAAAATCGTCAGAAAAGAATATCGTAAAACCGCAAAAAAACGCACAGAAAAAGAGGCAAAGATCGTATCATGGGAGATTTTACAGGCTTATGAGAAAAAATTAATGGAAAAAGGGCTTCAAATATCTGCAAATAATGTTAAAATAGAGGTTGACCATAAGACCTGCATCAGCAAAGGGTCTTTGGAAATCATAGAAAAAACCGGAAGGGAGGTCCCCGTAGAAATACAGGAGCAGCCCGAAGAAAGGACAACAGAGAATGACTAACAGCATTATTGAGTTACACACTCAGGTCCCCGCAGATCTGGAGGGAAATGTGTTCGGCCAGTTTGACGAGCATCTCAAGCTGATCGAGCGCACCCTGAATGTAACACTGATATCCAGAGACGGCAGTTTAAAGATCCTGGGTACAGACGGAAGCGCAACTCAGGCGAAGAAGCTGATAGAAGAACTGGTAACACTTGCAGGCAAGGGAAATACCATTACCCGGCAGAATGTGACCTATGCACTGTCACTTGCCATGGAAGAGCGAAATCAGGTACTTACAGAGATAGATAAGGATTTTATCTGCAACACGATACAGGGACGCCCCATCAAGCCCAAGACTCTTGGACAGAAGGAATATGTAGAGCAGATCCGCAAAAAAATGATCGTATTCGGCATCGGACCGGCAGGAACCGGTAAGACTTATCTGGCAATGGCGATGGCGGTGACTGCATTCCGCAATGAGGAAGTCAGCCGTATCATCCTTACCAGACCGGCGATTGAGGCCGGAGAGAAACTTGGTTTTCTCCCGGGAGACCTTCAGAGCAAGGTAGACCCGTATCTCCGCCCGCTTTATGATGCTCTGTATCAGATCATGGGAGCAGACAGCTTTGCCAAGAATATGGAGCGCGGGCTGATCGAGGTTGCCCCGCTTGCTTACATGCGAGGACGTACCCTTGATAATGCGTTTATCATTCTGGATGAGGCACAGAATACGACACCGGCGCAGATGAAGATGTTCCTGACACGTATCGGCTTTGGCTCCAAGGTAGTTGTGACCGGTGACGCTTCCCAGAAGGATCTTCCGAGAGACGCGGTATCCGGACTTGATGTCGCTGCCAAAGTCCTTAAGAAGATTGATGATATCGGATTCTGCCAGCTTACCAGCAAGGATGTCGTGCGTCATCCACTGGTACAGCAGATCGTACAGGCTTACGATGACTATGAGAAGAAACAGAAGCCGGCAAGACGCACCACACGCCGCAGTGAGGAGAAGAAGAAATGACCATTCAGATCGAGTATGAAACCGAACGCAAATTAGAGATCCCTTATGAGAAACTCGCCGAGAAAGTAGCATCCCATATCCTGGAACTGGAGGAATGCCCGTATGAGATCAGCGTAAACCTGGTCATCACAGACAACGAAGAGATCCGCAAGGTAAATGCGGAATTTCGTCTGATCGATGCACCGACAGACGTGCTTTCTTTCCCGATGATCCCGTTTGAGAAACCGGCAGACTATTCTGTGATCGATGAGAAGGACGAATATTTTGACCTGGATACCGATGAACTGCTTCTTGGAGATGTGATGATCTCCGTAGACAGAGTTTATTCCCAGGCACAGGAATACGGTCACAGCATTGAGCGCGAGTTCAGCTTCCTGTTTGCACACAGCATGCTTCATCTTCTCGGATACGACCATATGACTCCGGAAGAAGCTGCTGTCATGGAGAAAAAGCAGGCCAAAGCCCTCGATGATCTTGGAATCACCAGATAAACAATAAATGCTCTGCCGGGAAACGGCAATAAAATATACTTGGAGAGACATAACGATGAATTACCGTGAGATGTTAAAAGACAAAAAGCGTATTGTGGTAAAGGTAGGTTCTTCCTCTCTGATCCACAAAGAAACCAATAAACTGAACCTGCGTAAACTGGAAGTGCTGGTACGTGAATTGAGCGACCTTCACAATCAGGGCAAGGATGTGGTACTGGTAACTTCCGGTGCTGTTGCGGTAGGTGCTTCCGCTCTCGGACTTCATGAGAAACCGGCTGAACTTAAGAAGAAGCAGGCATGTTCCGCAGTAGGACAGGCAAAGCTTATGATGATCTATCAGAAACTTTTTGCGGAGTACAATCAGGTTGCGGCACAGATCCTGATGACCAAGAATACTATGGTCAACAATCTGAACCGTCACAATGCCAGAAATACATTTGAGGAACTTCTGAATGTCGGGGCAATTCCGGTCGTAAACGAAAATGACTCCATTTCCAGCTATGAGCTTGAGAAACTGGAATCTTTTGGTGATAACGATACCCTGTCAGCCGTCATCGCCGGACTGATCGGAGCCGATCTTCTGATCCTGCTTTCCGATATCGACGGGCTGTTTACAGATGATCCAAATGCCAATCCGGATGCAGAGTTCATCCATACGGTTGAGAAACTGGATGAGAAACTCTTAAGCATGGGCAAGGGTCCAAAGAGCAAAGTCGGAACCGGCGGAATGGCAACGAAACTTACTGCTGCCGAGATTGCTACATCTGCGGGCGCAGACATGATCATTGCAAACGGAGCAGATTTCCATATCATTCACAAGATCATGGAAGGACGTAATTACGGAACCTTGTTTGTCGGTGATAAGAAAGAAGAATTTTTCCTGATCGATTATATTGAGAAATTACTTTAAATAAAGGAGATACTTACCATGGGAATGGATAACGTAAAGATCGACCGTATCAACGCACTGGCACACAAAGCCAAGAGCGTAGGTCTTACAGAAGAAGAAAAAGCAGAGCAGGCAGAACTGCGTAAGGAATATCTCGCAGCAGTCCGCGGAAACTTAAGAGCACAGTTAAATAATATCAGCATCAAAGAAGCCGATGGTTCTGTTACAAATTTAGGTGATAAATATGGAAGAAAAAAAACTCATTAGAAAACAGATCTTCAAATTAAGAAAAGAATGTACAGACAGCCAGGTAGAGGCATGGAGCCGTCAGATCGCACAGAAGGTAGCAGAGCTTCCGGAATTTCAGTCAGCACAGAAGATTCTTGCCTATGCAGATTATAACCACGAAGTCATGACAGGTTTCATTATCGAAGAAGCATGGAAGCAGGGCAAGGAAGTCGCAGTTCCGAAAGTTGTCGGACAGGATATGGTATTCTATAAACTGACGGATTTCTCACAGCTTGAAAAGGGATATTTCGGGATCCCTGAGCCGGCGCGTGGCGAGATCGTTCAGTGGGAAGATGCCATGATGGTCATGCCGGGAGTGGCTTTTGACCCGCAGAATCACAGGGTTGGTTACGGCGGCGGCTTTTATGACCGCTTCCTTGAGAAACACCTGCAGATCAAGAGAGTGGCAGTTGCTTTTGATTTCCAGATCTTACCTTCTGTTCCGACAGAACCGACAGATATCTCGCCGGAGATTATCGTTACAGAAAATAAAATCTACCAACTCACAAAATAACAGACCTGTTTCCAGAAGGAGGTTTTGACAATGAATGAAATGTTATTGCAGCTTGGAAAAAATGCCAAGGATGCCGAGACAGAGCTTCGAAATATAACAACAAACAAGAAAAATGAGGTTCTTGAGGCTGTGGCAGATCATCTTGTAGAATGTACAGAACAGTTACTCAGTGCCAATGCGATCGATGTAGAACACGGAAAGGCAAACCACATGCCGGAAGGTCTGGTGGACCGTCTGCTCCTTACCAGAGAGAGAATCGAAGGAATGGCAGAGGGACTTCGTCAGCTTGTGTCTCTCGAAGATCCGATCGGTGAAGTGACCGGAATGAAAAAACGTCCGAACGGACTTCTGATCGGTCAGAAAAGAGTTCCGCTTGGTGTTGTCGGGATCATCTATGAGGCACGCCCGAACGTTACTGCTGATGCATTTGGACTTTGTTTCAAGACTGGCAACGTTGTGATCCTCAAGGGTGGCAGTGATGCACTTCATTCAAACGAGGCGATCGTAAACTGCATCAGAGAGACTTTAGGAGCCCACGGCGTAACAGAAAATGCCATTCAGCTGATCGCAGATACTTCCAGAGAGACTGCGGCTGAGTTCATGAAGATGAACGAATATGTGGATGTCCTGATTCCAAGAGGCGGAAAGGGCCTTATTAAAGCCGTTGTGAACCAGAGCACAATCCCTGTGATCGAGACTGGTACCGGAAACTGCCACATTTATGTGGATGAGAGCGCAGATCTTGATATGGCAGTCAATATCATCCTCAATGCCAAGACACAGAGGGTCGGTGTCTGCAATGCATGCGAGTCTCTGCTTGTCCATGAAAATGTCAAAGAAAAACTTCTTCCGGTCCTTGCAAAGCGTCTTCAGGAGAAACATGTGGAGATGCGTGCAGACAAAGAAGCACAGACACTGATGCCGGGCGCAGTCGCAGCTACAGAAGAAGACTGGGGAACGGAATATCTGGATTACATTCTTTCTATCAAGGTAGTACATAATGTAGATGAGGCGATCGCACATATCAATAAGTACAATACCGGTCATTCAGAGGCGATTATCACAGAGAATTACAGCAATGCACAGAAATTCCTGGATGAAGTGGATGCAGCCGCTGTATATGTAAATGCTTCCACCAGATTCACGGATGGATTTGAGTTTGGATATGGTGCAGAGATCGGAATCAGTACTCAGAAGCTTCACGCAAGAGGACCGATGGGACTCCTTGCTTTGACAACAACCAAATATATTATCTATGGAAATGGCCAGATTCGACCATAAAAGTAAAAAAAGGTCGAACGATAATGACCAGAAATATGCATCGTTGATTTGACATTTTGGATATGCGTGTGTATAATGAAAGACAGTTTATTGATGCAAACTTTGTTTGAAGAACAGCAAATTAACGATGTTACATATTTCGTGCAGCCGGAAAGTGATTTTATGGGAATTTCGACTGTGAAATGAAGACACATGGGAGGATTTAAGTTGAGACGTAAACAATTATATGCAATGATCCTGGCAGGTGCACTTGCTACCGGTGGTGTGCCGGTTACTGCAATGGCAGCAGATGCTGCATCTGAAACAGCAGGTGAGGAAACGGGAGATTTCGGATCTTCCGAAGATACAGATAATTCTGCAGCCGAAGAACAGCCGACAGAAGCACCGGCAGAACCGACCGAGGCACCGACAGAGCCGGAACAGCCGACCGAGGCACCAGCCGAAGAACCGGCAGAGGAGCCGACAGAAGCACCAGCAGAACAGCCGGCGGAAGAAACTACAGAAACTGAGACGGTAGCAGAAGAGAATACAGCTACTGGAATTGCTATTATTAATAAGGATGCCGATGGTAAAGATGTACCAGACTATCAGCCATCACTTCAGGCAGCAATTGATAAAGTAGAAGTTGCAACAGCAGATTCAGAAGCTACGGTAATCGAGGTTTCCGATCAGCTTGCATTATCATCTACAGTTACAATAGAGAATAAGAAAGTCTGCATCCGTGCAGCGGGAGATGTTTCTATCGGAAGGGCAGATGATTCTTTTAAAGGAGATATGTTCCAGGTATCTGGAGAAAATGCTTCCCTGCAGTTTGAAGTAAAAGATGATGGCAAACTGACAGTCAGTGGTGCATTTACGGATACAAGCAGTACAGCAGAGGGTTCCATTGTTAAAGTGACCGGTGGAAGTTTTGGACTTTTTTCAAATGTAATTCTTACCGGAAATAACAGCAGTGCAAAGGGCGCAGCAATTGACTGCACAAGCGGACAGATTGCTCTTGCAGGTGGTACGATCACCGGAAATACCGGCGCAAATGGTGCTGTATACAGTGACTCCGATATTCTTGTAGAGGGTACTGTCACAGTAAATGATAATAAAATCGCGGATACACAGGCAAATATTTATCTGGATAAAAATGCAAAATTTATGATTACCAAAGACCTTACAGGTTCGGAGATTTCCTTTACTCATGCGAATGCAGCAGAGAATCTTCAGGTAGTTACAGTTGCAGATAGTGTGACAGTGACAGATTTTGACAGTGCAGTAAAACAATTTAAATATGATACAGAGGAATATACATTGAAGGCAGATACAGAAACAACAGCAGTAATTAAGAAGGTAACGACACCATCGGTGAGTCCGTCGGTCAGCCCATCTGTTAGTCCATCGATCAGTCCGTCTATATCTGCAAAGCCGACAGCAACTCCAACTACGACACCTTCTTTCCTGACTTATAAAAGAGGTACTTTGAAATGGACAAATCATACTACAGTTACTTTGAATTTTTCTACAACTCAGGATTGCAAATGGTATTATTTCTTTGTAGATGCAGATACCAGTGTAGAGACAATCCAGAACATGTATGATTCAAGCCGGGCTACAAATGTAGCAAAAGCAAACACGGGATTCACTGTCAAAGCAGAGAATGTTCCGGAGGCAGACAGTTGGCTGGTTGTTTGTGCAAAGCCTACAACCGGTAAAGCTAAGATGAGTATTTTTAAATTAAATACTCCTAGCTTTAAGACGAAACGTCCGCCTGCATCAAACAATAATACTCGTAAAGCACGTACCTATTCTGTCTCTGAACTTGCTTCCAAGAGCAAGATCACCGGTCTGGAGAATCCGCTGAAATTTACTCCGGGTACATTTTATGAGTTTTCAGTAACCGGAGCCGGTCAGAATGATGAGCCGCCGTATGTTTCCGGCGATGAGAGATGGATTCCAATGTACTGGAGTATGAAGGAAGACCCTAAGCAGACAGAAGACAAGAATACTACTTTCCGAATTGGTTCTCCGAAAGGTATCAAAGATGCTAAGACTTACAACATCTATGTATTCTTCAAGAAACAGATTTACAACGGATCAGAATGGCAGGATACAGATGTAATTGAATCCGTCAAAACCCAGTTCAGCTCACAGGAACTTACAGACGCTGACCTTACCATAACCCCAACCGGAGATGCAGGTGGAACAGGCGGCGGAAGCGGAAGTGGAAGCGCAACTGACGCAGAGCTGACTGCAACAGAAGCAGCAACAGAGAAAGCAAATGGTTCCAGCTCCAAGTCCGCAGTTTCTACTATGGATGAATCTCCAATCGGAACTATGGCAACACTGGCAGTACTCTCACTGCTGGCAGCCGGATATATCCTGATCCGCAAACGCAAAAAAGACATTTAATAAATCTCAAAACAAAAGATTTTACAGAGGCAGGTTCTTTTGACCTGCCTCTTTTCATATATTAATACAGGGCAGATACATGATTTTGGATAAAAAATCTGTAATAAAAGAAATATGGAGGGAAAAGATTATGCCAGATACACGATCCTGTACATATGAAGATCTTTATTATGAAATGTGGGAGATTTCCCAGAGATACAGCCAGATCGCACAGTTTCGCGTCATTGGGAAAAGTCATGATGAGAGAATGATTCCGATGGTAGAACTGGGAAAAGGGACAAATTGTATTTTCTGTCTTTCCGGGCTTACCGGACTGGACAGGCAGACACCGATGTTTCTGATCCGGATGATGCAGGAATATGTCAAAGCCTGGGAAAGTGGATGGAAGATGGAAGAAATCTATGAAGTCGGAGAAGTTCTACAAAACTGGCGTCTGTGCTTCATACCGCTGCTCAATCCCGATGGTTATGAAATCTATACAGGAGATTTCCAGGCGATTCGTAATCCGATCTATCGGCAGATGCTTCGCATGCAGGAAATACCGAGTCAGGAGTATACCGGGAACAGCAGAGGCGTTGATCTCAGAAAGAACTTTCCTACACAATATTATCAGCGTAAACAGGTTATGCAGCAGCCTGCAAGTGAAAATTGAGACGAAAGCATTGATCCGGATCTTTCAGGAATATCCAAGCTGTGGACTTTTATCATTTGACCATTTTCGAAATCGTATTTTGTATTTTAAACAGTCGAAATCTTTTGCAGCAAACCAGAAAAGTTATCGTCTGGCGAGACATCTCCAGAAATGCAGCAGTTACTACATGGAGAATTCCGGAAATGGCCAAGGGGATTTTTCTGTTGCAGGCCGTCCGGGAACCGGTTCGCCGGAACAGTTTTATGCAGAAATCTGCCATAAGCCGTCATTTCGGATCGAAACCCTGGAAGCAGAAGGGAAGACCAGAGAAGAGCAGCTGCAAAGCGAATATCGAAAGATCCATACCCTTCCGCTTGAGTATTTGTTTTCACTGTAGATATTCCGCTTGCACATATCAGAAATTTTTTGTACAATATATAATTGTTAGCATTTTGACCATGAAAGAATATTTTATCAGATCTGACTGATCATCGAGATATTACGAATCTATGGATAAGGAGTTATTGGAAATGACAAAAGAATCACAGAAAACAAATACCATGACTGCGGAAGAAACTGCACGTCAGAATTCTTTTATTGAACTGGCAAAGACACTTACTGCACAGAAATCAAATACACTTGGCCGCCCTCTGACTTACTGCCTGACAACATTTGGATGTCAGATGAATGAGAAACAATCCGAAGTTGTGGCAGGAATCATGGATGAGATCGGCTATCACAGACAGGATAACGAGGAAGCAGATGTCGTGATCTACAATACCTGTACTGTCCGTGAAAATGCAAACCTCAAGGTTTATGGAAGACTTGGACATCTTCACAGCCTCAAGGACAAGAATCCGGATATGAAGATCATCCTGTTCGGCTGTATGATGCAGGAGCCGCATGTTGTTGAGAAGATCAAGAAGACATACCCATTCGTAAACCTTGTTTTTGGAACCCACAATATTTTTAAATTTGCCGAGCTGTTTTATGATATGCAGCAGTCTGAACAGCAGATTGTTGATATCTGGGAAGGAACAGATCAGATCGTGGAGGATCTGCCGACAGAGAGAAACTATACTTTCAAATCCGGTGTCAACATCATGTTTGGCTGCAATAACTTCTGTAGCTACTGTATCGTGCCGTATGTTCGCGGCCGTGAGCGCAGCCGTGAACCGGAGGCAATCGTCAAGGAAGTAAAACGTCTGGCAGCGGACGGCGTTTCCGAAGTCATGCTTCTTGGACAGAATGTAAACTCTTATGGCAAGACACTGGAGAATCCGGTTACTTTTGCACAGCTTCTGGAAATGCTGGAAGATATCGAGGGACTCAAAAGAATCCGTTTCATGACTTCCCATCCGAAGGATCTTTCCGATGAACTGATCGCGACGATGGCAAAGAGCAAAAAGATCTGTCATCATCTCCATCTTCCGCTTCAGTCCGGCAGCAGCCGTATTCTGAAGGTGATGAACCGCCGCTATGACAAAGAGAAGTATCTGGATCTGGTAGACCGTATCCGCACAGCAATCCCGGATATTTCCCTGACAACAGATATTATTGTTGGTTTCCCTGGTGAGACAGAGGAGGATTTCCAGGAGACACTGGATGTTGTTGCCAAATGTGGCTATGATACAGCATTTACTTTCCTGTATTCCAAACGAAGCGATACACCGGCTGCTGCTATGGAAAATCAGGTTCCGCAGGATGTGGCAAAAGAAAGATTCAACCGTCTTCTTGCCCTGGTACAGCAGGAAGGCCGCAGACGTTCCTCCAGATTTGAGGGAAGCGTGCAGGAAGTTCTCGTAGAGGAAGAAAGCAAAGAGAAGGGAATTTTTACCGGAAGAACGGAATATAATCTGCTGGTACATTTCCCGGGAAATGAATCCCTCCTTGGCAAATATGTCAGAGTCCATCTGGATGAATGCAGAGGCTTCTACTATCTGGGAACACTGGAAGAAAACGAATGAAGATTTATCTTGCCCCGTTAGAGGGAATCACGAATTACGTATATCGTAAGGCTCTTTTGAATGCTTTGATGGATTTGACAAATATTTATCCCGTTCATCCGTGCCAAGCAGAATCTCAACTTAAGCGGAAGGGAAAAGAAAGACCTGCTGCCGGAGAATAATGAGGGAATGTATGCAGTTCCTCAGATCCTTACGAAGAAGGCAGAGGATTTTATCCGAACAGTGGAACTTCTCAGTGAATACGGCTACCAGGAAGTCAACTTAAATCTTGGCTGTCCGTCCAAAACTGTCGTGACCAAGGGCTGCGGCGCCGGATTTCTTGACCGACCTGAGGAACTGGAACGTTTTCTGGATGAGATCTTTGCGAAGTGCAATATTCAGATCTCCGTCAAAACACGGCTGGGAATGGAAGATGCATCGGGATTTCCTGAATTGATGAAACTGTATAATAAATTCCCGATGAAAGAACTCATTATCCATCCGCGTGTGCAGAAGGATTTTTACAAAAATACTCCAAATCTGGAAATGTTTGCAGAAGCTTTTGCGATGAGTACAAATCCGGTCTGCTATAATGGTGATATTTTCTGCGTGGAGGATCATCAGAGAATCTGTGAGAGATTTCCGGAACTTGATGCAGTCATGAGCGGCAGAGGTACGCTTACGAATCCTGCCCTTGCAAGAGAGATAAGGGGTGGACAGGCTCTTACCAAAGCGGAACTTCGGAAGTTCCATGATCTGGTGTATCATACATATCGCGCAGAAGTTTCCGGCGACCGCAACGTTCTTTTTAAGATGAAAGAACTCTGGTTTTATATGGGACCGCTGTTTGCAAACAATAAAAAATATCTCAAAAAATCAAAAAAAGTGAAAAATGCATCGTATATGAGAGCGCGGTTGCAGAATTATTTTCAAATGAAGAGCTGATTCTTTAAAGAAGAGACTTTTACTGAACAGACAACATACAGTAGAAGTCTTTCTTTGTCTGTTCAGGTTTTCCAAGGGCGTGAATCGTGATAATTTTACAATAATTTAAGCGAAGATTGATAGTTTACGGACAATAGAAGTGTTATGATGACTTTCGAAGTAAGAATAATAATCGAACGAGGAGCGAGAATAGATGTTATATCAGCGGCCCTTGTTATAGCTGATAAAACAGATGTCAGAAGAAGCCGGGTGCGTCAGAAAGAAAAATCAGCATTTGATATCCATGACCGCGTAAATTATGCAGTTACAGATTCGAAACTTAAGATAGATGAAGAAAAATCTGTGATTGCGCTAAACCTTCAGATTGATGAAAATATTTGCTCCATGTACGATTATTTTGAGATCTTTCTTGGAAGAATGATGTTCTGCAGGAAGTCTGCTGAAATTCTTGGGACAACTTTTAAGCTGACAGTAAATGGAAGAAAAGTTTTGTAAAAATTTTCTGTCTGAATCGTTCTTCCGTAAAGAAAAAGGCGGCTGACATGAAACAGCTCATGTCGGTCGCCTTTTCTTCGTAAAATATTGGGCTCTTAATGATAAGTTTCTTCCAGGACAAGATTCTCCTCAAACGAGCCGGAGGAATCATCCGAAGAATCGGAACCACCGGTGTCATAATCGGTCTGGACATCACCGGAACTGCTGTCATCATGAGAAGAGTCGGATCCGTCATCGGTCGGATAAGTGATCTGATCGGAAGTATTGTAATCACCGGAGTTATCGTCTTCGTTGATGTAATCATCCGAAGAAGTGTTATCATCATGGGAAACATCAGAACTTCCATCATCATTCTGGGTGGTATCTGCATCAGAGGAGGATGTGTCAGAACTTCCGGAATCATCAGAGGTATCGTAGTCATAATTGCTGTCCTTGGAATAGATCGTAAATCCGGCATCCTCCGCTTCGGACTGCTTCTCGGCTTCTGCCTCGGCAGCTGTCTCGGGTGCTTCCTTAAAGGTGCTGGTGGCACGTGCCCGGAGAACACTGGCATCCTTGGGGACAACAGCATAGACCATAACCATCGCACAGCAGAAACATGCAGTCATGATTCCAATTTTTATCTCGTCTTTGTATTTCATAGTTATTCCTTCTTTGTACCTGTTTTTACAGTAAGTATACCATGGATCGGACAAAAATTGTAATAAAAATTATTCCAGTTTTTTTGATGAATTTGCATATATAAAGTTGTTTTATTAAAAAAATTGACAGCATATTGCCTGAAAGCGTATAATAAAACTAATCATTTTTGATGATCTGGGGGGATTTACAGTGCTGTCGGGAAATTTGCAGATCAAAAAACTAAGCCATTATTTTCTTATCACAATACTGTGGTGTTTGTGTGTGGGAGTTCTGGCTTTTTTTAGTGTAGATGTTTCTGCGCAAAGTGCGGAAACCGTAAAAGTAGGCTATTATTTTTCGAATAATTTTCAGGAAGGTATGGATGACAGGGCTCCAAAAAGCGGATACAGTTACGAATATCTTCAGAAACTTGCATCTTATACAGGCTGGAAATATGAGTATGTTTATGGCGAATGGGATGAACTGTTCGAGAAGCTGAAGGACGGCGAGATCGATCTGATGGCAGGTGTGGCTTATTCTGAGGACAGAGTGGATCAGATCGGCTATCCGGACAGTGAAATGCTGAATGAGACTTTTTATATTTATAAGGATACGGATGATAGCTCCATGCAGTGCGGCGACATTGCCTCATACAGTGGCAAGAAGATCGGTACGCTCAAAGGTGATCAGCGTATGACTGCAGCACTGGAACAATGGAAAGCCAGACACCGTGCCGATATTGAGATTGAATATTATTCGGATTTTTACGGAATGTGCCAGGGTATTTAATGAACAGCAGATCGATGGGTTTGTAAGTGCCGATAATGTGGTTTCTTCTTACTCTGGTATCACTCCTAAAAGATCGGCAAGCAGCTTTTTTATCTGTGCACTGCAAAGGAAAGGGAGGATCTGCTCAGTGAACTGAATATGGCAATGTCCATTATGAATGAGCGGGATGCGGTGGAAGTTGATGAGCTGCGAAACAAATATTATACAGAAACAACGGTCAGTGTTTTTCTTTCGCAGCAGGAACAGCAGTGGATGAAGGAACATGCTCAGATAACGGTGGGCTACCTGGCAGACTATCTGCCATACTGCGATAAGGCAGAGGACGGATCTGCGACCGGCCTTGTGTCGGACATCGTACCGGATCTGTTTGATGCACTTTCCGGTGATTATGATCCGGAGATCATTTACAGATGCTTTGATGACCAGCAGGAAATGCTGGACTGCCTGAAAAACGGAGAAGTGGATTTTGTAATGCCTGTCAGTGATGGAAAGTGGTATGCAGAGCAGGAAGAATTTGTGCAGAGTTCTGCTGTCGTTGCGTTTCCGATAGCACTCGTTTACCGCGAGCCGTATGATAATGAGGTTACTTCCAGAATTGCGGTAAATCAGAATAATCTCCGTCAGTACTGGTATACACTGGCGAATTATCCGGATGCTGAGATCGTGATGTATGATGGGATCGAGGCGTGTATTGATGCAGTTAATTCGGGAGAGGCAGACAGCACACTTTTGAGTGCGCTTCGTGTCAGCCAGCTCCTGAACGGAGAAAAAAAGTTAAACATCATTACGCTGTCAGACAGTGAAAAACTCTGTTTCGGAGTCGCTGCCGGAAATAAGGCACTGCTTCAGATCCTGAACCATGGACTCAGTATTCTGGGAGAAAGTTATGGGCTTAATCACACGTATCGTTATCTTGATACGGTTGTGACTTATACACTGACGGATGTTATCCAGGATCATGTCTGGCTTTTTATCGGATTGCTGACAGTCCTGCTCATACTGATCGTTACCTATTTTATCCACAGGGAACAGGAGCAGAAAAAGGCAGCCCAGCATGAGCTGAAACAGAAGGAACTTCTGGAGAAAGCTCTGTGCGCAGCAAAGCAGGCATCCGTAGCCAAAAAAGTATTTCTGCAGAATATGTCCCATGATATCCGGACACCGATGAATGCAGTGCTGGGCTTTACAAATCTGGCGATCCAGGCGGGCGGTGATACAGAAAAGACACAGGATTATCTCTCAAAAATAAAGATATCGGGAAATCATCTTTTGGGGATCGTAAATGAAGTACTGGAGATCAGCAGGATTGAGAGCGGGCAGACAAAGCTGGATGAAAGTGTCTGGAGCATCGCGGATATCGTAAGGGAAACAGATATCATCATCCGGGATCAGGCTCTGGCGAAGAAGCAGGAATTTTCCATTGATATCTGGCAGGTCCAGGATATGTATATTTACTGTGATAAGCTGCGTGTGAAGGAAATCCTGGTCAATCTTCTTGGAAATGCGGTGAAGTACACCCAAACTGGTGGCAGCATTTCCCTGCGGATCATACAGAAACCCTGTGAAAAGGAAAATTTTGGAAATTATGAGATCCATGTCAAAGACAATGGCTGCGGCATGAGTGAGGAATTTCTCCAGAAGATCTTTGAGCCATTTGAGCGTCAGGCAAACTCCACGATCAGCGGCATTCAGGGAACCGGGCTTGGAATGACGATCATCAAAGGATTTGTAGATGCCATGGGTGGAACGATCGATATCAAATCAGAGGAAAACAAGGGAACTGAGATCATCGTCCGGCTGTGTCAGAGGATCGCGGAAGCACCAGAGAAATCAGAAGAACAGAAGACAATTTCCTGTTCGCCGGAACTTTTTGCCGGCAAAAGAGTCCTTCTTGTGGAGGACAACAGCATGAACCGTGAAATCGCCACTGCCATTCTGGAAGAGGCTGGCTTCAAAGTAGATACTGCTGAAAACGGTGCCATTGCCGTAGAAAAAGTCACCTATTACCCGGAAGGCTTTTATGATGTCATCCTCATGGACATCCAGATGCCAGTTATGGACGTCTACACCGCCACCAGAAAGATTCGCTCTTTGGAAAACAAAGCCATCGCAAAGATCCCGATCATCGCCGTTTCCGCCAACGCCTTCGACGAAGACCGCCAGACCTCCCTGGAAGCAGGCATGAACGGACACCTGGCAAAACCGATCGTGGTGGATGAGCTCTTGGAGGTACTTTGGGGGATACTAGAGTAAAAAAGGATCGCGAGGCATCGGGACAGATAAACAATTTAGTTCCCGATGCCTGATATGCCAATTATGTTAAGGCACCAGCATCGATTTATCCGCAAGACCAATTTCCAATGCCAGAACTGTCGATTATGTTAGGTTTTCAGCATCGGATTTAGCATATAGCATATTTTTCCGATGCTGAAAGCCCAGTAGGATTTTTCATGAATGATCTGGGAGCTAATACCATATGTTGCTACAAATACAGTCCGAAAGATGTGGTTTCTAACATTGAAGGTGAACCATTTATTAACACGGTTCCAATAGAAACAAGGTCTTACTAATGCTGCTGTTTAAAAAATGAGGAATTTCGTGTGGTTGGTCTTAATTTTGAAAAATCCGGAACTTCATGAGGGAATGATACGATTTGACATTATATTTTATGTCAGGATGAGGGATGGGTTGTCTCAGGATTTAACAGTAAACGAAAAACTGGATATTATTGGAACTGAATATGCAATTCCAATGGAAAAGGATTTCAGAGAGGATGTGAGTATTATGTGTAATTTGAGCCAGAAAATTAAAGAGACTGGAATTGAAACCGGAATTGAGATGGGTAAACGGGAAATGATTATGAAAATGTACAACAAAGGTTATACAGCTGCTCAGATCGCGGATGTAGCTGAAATGGACGAAAAAAAGATAAAAGATATCATAAAAAATGCTGAATTGTTGACAGTATAAAAGATTGAACAGAATCTGATTATTCAAATGTTGTGTAATTGGATGTTTGGCGGGGTGTTACGATAAGCATCAGCTGCGATACAGGTATTTCCACAACAGTTACAAAAAGATGGTGAACTAGACTGAATCCACCATCTTTTTTTTTATCTTCTGTTATTAATAACCTCTCTCGCCATATCTGCAAGTTCTCCGGCAGATAATTTTCCATCTATTTGCAGCAAATCATACTGGATGCCATCCTTATTCCAGTTAACGCTTTGAACCTGACTGACTTCAATCTGAGAAGCGCTGTCATCGTAACTGAATACAACTTTTCCACTGGACTGGTCTTTTTTATCTTGTTCTGTCAATTCGTAATCATCCGATACCACTTTATTTATATAATGTACATAATACAAATTTGTTCCATTTACAGTGGCAATAATATCACCTGACGGAGTAAGTTCTGAGTTAAATTTCTGCTGTTCAAACGATACAACATCTCCATTCTTCTGATAATCAAAGGACACAGATTTAAAATTCTCAATTACATTTGCATTACCATCCTTAAAACTGTTTTTTATAATATTGCCCTCTTTGAAGCAGTACCCGTTCTCAAAGGTATCAATCAATACCGGTCTATACCCAATATCCTTTGTAACCTGTTCTGCCGTTGGAAGAGATGTATAATCAGCACGTGATGCAGATGAACCTGTCCACATTGAAATCTTTCCTGTTGCTGCCACAGCAGTAACTCCAATTGTAAGTGTTGCAGCTATCAACAAAGGTAATATTTTCTTTTTTGATCTCATAGTCGTTTGCTTCCTTTCTGTATCTGCGAAGTCAAGTTTTGCATAAACTCTCTGTCTGACATTCTCTGTATCAATATCAAGAGCATTGCAGGAAGTATCTGCCTGTTTTTGTATTCCCAATTCTTTAAGCAAATTTTTTCTTCTCATAATCTTTCCTCCGCATTCGATAACATTTTTCTGAGTTTTCTTTTTCCTCTTGAAAGTCTGGTCTTAACTGTAGAAATATTAAGTCCCATTGCTTTTGAAATGTCCTTGATTTTTTCATCAAATTTATACCGCCTTACAAAAATCTCGCTGTCAGGTTCGCCAAGGCTCATAACTGTTTCCCATACATAATTATTGTGAAAATTCTCTTCAATGCAATCCTTGCCATCTGACAGTTCAATATCTTCAAGAAATGTATGATCCGTTTTTCTGTTTATCCGTTTCAGAGCAAAATTCCGGGCAACAGTAGCAAGATATGACCGTAATGTACCTTTCTGCAAATCTATCCTCCCGGTATTCTTCCAAAGTACAACAAACACGTCTGCCACAATTTCTTCAATATCCTCTTTCGGCAGTGAATTGCCGGTCATATGATACAAAACAGTACTCAAATACGGCGTATAAATTCGGATTGCTTCATCTATTGAATTTTTTTCTCTGTTCCTGAGACGCTGCAAAAGTTCTTCTTCATCTGTCATATCAATCCTACTTTCTTTTTAATATTTTCAAAAATTTAAAAGCTTTTAACCTTTACATTCTTATATATCCTGTCAAAGAGCAAAAAGTTTCATTTTTGGAAAATTACGATATTAATACACCACTTTACAACTTTTTCATAAAAAAATATCGTACAGGACTTTCTGATGTATAATGAATTTGGCATAAAATATTACAAAGGAAAGTGAACCTGTACGGCAAAAATCATTATACAGCGAAAAAACACTGACAGGCAGACTTCAGCAATATTTTTTGATCTATTTTGAAACTTTTTCTGTTCCGACAGCAGATACCTTATTTCTGCTGATATTATCTATACTGAGCCGCACACAACGGTTCCAACTATCTGAATGGACACTGCTTTGTGAGTGTCATGCTCTGCGTACCTGTCTGGAATGGGGATAAAGTACCTTATCTTTCCGTTCCTCTTGGTTATCGTATGTGGCAGAAAAAAGAATCTAAACTGGAACTGGCAGCCTCCATGATCCGGCAGGTTATGCCTGAATTTCACAGCAAAGATCATGTCATCATCCTTTGTGACAGCTGGTATACAAAACAGAATCTGGTATCCATCGTTGATGAATATCCGAATCTGGATCTGATTGGCAATGCAAGGATTGATTCTGTCATGTATGATCTTGCACCTGCACAGACCGGTCGTCGGGGACGTCCTGCCAAACATGGAAAACATCTTTCTGTTGAAACAGATTTTACGTTTTCCAATGAAAAGATTGGTGATTATTATACCGGTGTCCGCCGGGTTCTCGCTAAGATCTTTGGCAATAGGGAAGTCCTTGCCTATGTCACTGCCACAGAAAAAGAACATGGTACAAAACGACTGTTTTTCAGTACCATTTTCCCGGAAGATCTGCAGATTTTCTGTGCATGGCAGGAAAAAGCACCATTGAACCAGACCGGAAGTGACCGTATGAAATACATTCCACTGTTGCTATATTCGTTACGCTGGAATATTGAAACAAGCCACTATGAACAGAAAACGTTCTGGTCTTTTTGTAACTATATGGTGCGAAGCTGCAAAGGGATTGAAATGCTGGTCAATCTGATTAACATCAGTTACTGTGCCATGAAGATTCTGCCCTATCAGAACGAACATTTTTCTGAGTACCGTACAAAAAGCGTACAGGAGTTTCGTTTTGAATTAAGTCAGGGCATTCGCAGTCAGATATTTTTGCCACTTTCGTGAAAAATATCGAAACACATATAAAATCAAATGCCATGACAAAGGCCTTAAAACAGCTGATTCATCAACAAGTCTATCATTTATAAAGTTGTAAAGTGGTGTCATATTAGTGATATTACCATATATAACACCATTCATTTCAAAATGCAATAGTAAATTCTAAATTTTTTAACCCTCTTTACTATTTACATTAATCAAAAAACCATCAGGGATAGGAATAATTTCCGTCCCTGATGGTTCTAAATAATTATAAAATTTTCACCTATATAATAAGCTGATTATGCGAGCTTACGAAGTTCTTCCTCGTTAAGTGCCCATTCACTGCCATCATCGAAAAACAAGTGTAATATCCATATCTGCTGCGTCTAAGGATGCCTTTACGCCAACAAGACGTTTGCACTGCGCACCTGCCTGATATGGTGCAAGCACTGTTACAATACGAACTGCATTTGCATTTACTTTTGTATCTACACATGGCACTGCACGATACATACCCTGCTTTGTTCCTGTTGCAATGAAGCCCTGCCACTCTGGTGTTTCCTGTCCTACGATAATTGAAGTCTCTCCATTTGACCATGCAATGTCAACGTCTGAAAATCTGATATACTTATCTGTCTGCTTTTCCACTTCACTGTCAATATGCCATAAAATATCCCAATCATGAGTTGCAGTGTTGCTCTTTGTATCCGACAGACGATCAACCATGATTAAAAGCGGCTGATTTTTATCGCGATAAAAATAAATTGCTCTCTCATGAACAGGTGCCTTATCCTGGTCTTCACCATATCCCTCATCATAAGCACTCTTTGCATAGTCCCACTTTTCAGAGAAGTTCCACTCTAAATTGGACTTCTTTTTAATATCTTCTTCCTTCCATGCATAAGTCTTTCTACGGTTCTGATCCTGTCCATCTACACGTACAGTATTGTGAGATCTGGTTGACAGCACATAGTTTCTCATCTCTGACTCATCATAAGCATAATTTCCACCCTCTGTCAGCAAAACTTTCCATTTGTATAAGAAGAACTGACAACTTATCCTCATGCTGATGCGCTCTTCCAAATGGTGCTGCATCCATTAATGCCCAGGTATCATCCTGTCCCCAACCGGTACGAAGTGCAGCAAAGCCTGACCATGGCATAGCTGCTGAGGTATATTCTGGCTTTCCTGTCTCGTCACCTTCTGTAATCCATTTTGCTCTCTTATCATTTGGAATGATCCTCTTTCTTACCTCATAAGAACCCTTTACATCACGTCTGCATCCATCGTTTAGGTCTGGTGTTTTTCCATCTGGCATCATCAATTTGATATCAAGCTCACACGCTCTTGACAACTTTTCAAGAAGTGTGTCTGGAATTGTTTTTCCAAACTTATAAGCAACTTCAATAAAACGCTGGTAGTTGTTGATAACGACATCATGATAATTTGTCGTCAGCTCATACTGGAAACCATCCGGGTAAATCTGACGATCAAGCTCCTCTTCGAGACTTTCAAGTGCCTGCTGCAGCCATTTTGCTGACTTTTTAAACTGCTGATATAAAATACCAATCTGACCAAGACCATTCATCTCCATGATCAGCCAGTTTCCAGTCATATGGTTTTTGCTAAGACGCTCACCATGCTCATATACTGACTTATACCAGTCGATCAAAATATCATCAGTAAATGCTGGTGTCTTATAAAATGTAAATAAAATATACGGCCAGTTTGCACCCATACGAATACCACACTCAATAGTTCGCCAGCACTTTGTTTTATATCCAACACAGTCTGCATCCGGGCACACTGCCTGTTTCATCCATGAATCCATTAACTCGGCTGCTGCATATGCTAGCTTTTCATTCTTTGTCTTATTATATTCATGCGCCAAAAGCTTGATATCATTGTGACGGCTTAACTGCCATGTCCATTCTTTATAGCCATTGTATGTAGGATTTGCTTCCCAATCAACTGTATTTTCTTTTCCATACTCACAAGGAACACCAACAGACACAAGCGTATGATTGCAGATTCGCTCTGCTGCCTCGGCATCACTTTCACCCGGAAGCTTATAAATATTCTCCGGAATCTCATATGGAATCTCAAAGAAATGATCTGCATCTAATGTTTTGCGAATATAAGATGCCATTTCCTTTTTTGCAAGACTATAATCTTTGTCGGCAACAGCCTCCTTCACAGCTTCCATTCCCGGATAATCAAGATTCAAACATTCACAAAAGAATTGTTCGTCACTTAAAAGTGGTCCTAATTTTTTTCATCCATTCCTTTTTCCCTCTTTCTAAAATTCATTAACACATAATTTCGCGCACTTTGTGTTATGTACAGCATACCCGAAATCAGGATATTTTGCAATCAGAAACAGTAGTAGAATGGCGTTCAATCAATCTGTGTCTTCCAGTTTGGCGTGC
>ENA-OQDT01000169-OQDT01000169.1-human-gut-metagenome-genome-assembly--contig:-NODE-169-length-41907-cov-9.736620_pt1 | contig 41907 bp, 38 predicted proteins | sample MGYA00242786_ERZ504617 | MGnify/ENA primary metagenome ERZ504617 (study PRJEB26092, sample SAMD00036337) | human gut metagenome | host: Homo sapiens | study: EMG produced TPA metagenomics assembly of...
TCCGGCAGACCACGCAGGGCCGCGGCTGGTTCACCACCGAGTTTGCCCGCTACGAGGTTCTGCCCGAGATGCTGGTGCCTGCCGTTGTGGAGCAGGCCAAGAAGCTGGGCAATCTGGACGAGAGCGCAGACGATTAAACGGCAAACGTCAACTCCCCCAGTCTGCTGCGCAGACAGCCCCCTCACCGAGGGAGCTGGCAGAACTGTCAGGTTCTGACTGAAGGAGTTCCCACCGAAATACGACATCACCCCGGCCCCCGTTGACACTTTTCCCTCTGTCAGCGGGGGTTTTTGCGGGCCATTCCAACGACAAATTGTTAATTTTTATCTGCCCGCTTGACTTTTGCGCGGGATTGCATATACTAGAGGTAGGCTATGTGATGATATGCCGTTCATCATGGATTTCCACGCAAAAAAGAACCCCATCCGGAGTTGCCGCTCCAGATGGGTCTTTTGTTAGTCTTACTGCCCTTGCACATCAGGCTGTCAAGCCACTTGCACAGATAATAGGCTACTACCTGTGCTATGCAACGGCGACGACCGCCGCCAGCGGCGGAAACAGGGAGGAGCTGTTGGGGCCGCGGCCTGCAAGATGCGAGTGCCGCCCAAGGCACGAAGCAGATGCAGGGAGCCGCAACCCGTACAGGATGCCAGAAGGGCCGCAGTGCCAGTATAACACAAGCTTTGGCCCAATACAACAAAAGCCCCGGTACTGCGAATACCGGGGGCCTTCGTGTTTAGTGCTTGGGGAATGCCTTATTCCAAGTCTCGATCACGTTGAACTTCGGTGTCCAGCCTTCGGGCTTGAAGGTGTCTGCGCTCTTGGCTTCCATAATGCCCTGCTCCACGCACCACTGTGCAGCCTTTGCCATGTCAGCGTCGGCCACATCCGCAAACGCGGGCTGTGCGGCGGGTTCGGGCCTGCCTGCATTGTTCCACACCAGCAATGCCAGCTGGCCGCGGTTTGCGGGGATGGCTGCACCCTCGGGCAGCAGTTCATTCAGGATCACTCGCGTCACCACCTCGTAGCCGCCCCACACGGCTGCGCTGCCAAGGACCACGGCGGCAATGGCACCGCCTGCGTCGCCTTCAGGTGCCGCGCCGATCTCGACAATGTCGCTGGGCAGCAGGGGCTTGTCATTGTCGTCTGCGGCAAGGTTCGGGTCAGGGTCCCTCTGGGTGCCCTGATACACCACGTAGATGCCGTCCCAGCCGACATCATCCGGGATGGCGTTGTAGTCAGTGGGCTTGTAGCGCAGGTAGGCGGTGGTGTACAGATCGCTTTTCTTGAAAGCCTCGACCAGTGCGCTGACATCGCTTTCAGAGACGGGCTCTGTAATGGTCAGCCGTGCCCGTTCGGAGAAGTTGACAGTGAAGCTGCTGTCGGGCACGCTTTTCAGCTTTACGTTGCCGCCGCTGAGGTTGACCGTGCAGCTGCTGGCTTCATTCTCCCTCGGCTTCAGCGTGTCGGCTTCCACCCAGCCGCCGCTGACGTTGAGCTGGCTACAGTTGAGCGCGCCTGCTTCCATAACGCCGCCGGAAACCGTTATGTTGTTCGCGGACACGGTCTGGTCCTTTGCCGTCAGCCAGCCATTCGTTACGTTGAGATCTTTGGAAAGGATGCCAATGGGTGCCTTATTGTCTTCCAGATTCAGCACACCGCCGTTTACCGTAATGCTTGAACCTGTAATGGCGACGGTTTCTTTGGCACTGGCATTCAGGGTACCGCCGCTCATCTCCAGCTGGCCCGCAGCGATGCCAAAGCCGCCGCCGCTGGCCGTCAGCTTGCCGCCGCTCACCGTTACTTGGCCGTTATGGCTGGCTTCGATGCCGGTACTGTGTTCGCCGGTGGCAGTTGCGCACAGGGTGCCGCCGCTTACCTGTACGGTGTTGCCTAGGGCATAGATGCCGTTATCCGCAGCGGTCGCGTTCACGGTGCCGTCTGTCACATCCAGCGTGCCGTTATCGATCCGGATGCCGCTGGACGGTGCCTCGGCCGTCAGGCTTCCGTTGCCCTTGATGGTGAGCAGCCCCGGGGTGCGGTTGTTCCAACCGCCGTCGTCGTCAATGTCGATGGCCGTCCTTGTGTCGTAGGTGTGCTTGACCGTGTTGTTGCCGCTCAGGGTGAGCTCGACATTGCCAGACGTAGTAAGGGTGGGACTTGAATCGGCGTTGTATTCTATATGGGCATCCTGCAGCGTGGCATAGACCGTGGTGCCGTCATAACCGTTCAAATCAAGCGTTTCGAAGCTGCCCGAAAGAACAGGGGCTTCGTCTTTTTCCTTGATTGGGTCTGGCTTGTCGCTGCTATTCCAGATCTCCAAAAACTGGCCGTTGAGCTCGGGGTGGTCGTCGATGTCCGCATAGCGGGTCACGGAGATCCACGAGCCTTTGCCGTTGGGGTATTTCTCCGTGTTGGACATATCCCACGTTTCGGCCAGTGCGGGCATGCAAAGGCTCAGGGCCATGGCCCCTGCCACCGCCGCTGCGGCCAGCTGTCTTGCAAGCTTGCGTAGTTTCATGCAGATTGCCTTCCTTTTTTCCCTCGTTATTTTTACGGGGGGGGGGTATGTATTACAGTACTTTGATTATCTCACACTTTACCGGATTTTGGAAGCAAACCTGCGTGAATCGCCCTGAAAAGCGCGTGAATCGTCAAAAGTATCACTTCTCGGGCGGGTCAGCCTTTGCCGCGCCAGCGGCACATCATTGCGCAGGCACATCATCTGCGCGCCGACGGCGCGCATTCCGGCAGGATTTCCTCCCCAGCACCGCCTTTTTTGTTGACAAAGCAGCCGCCTGCTATTATAATAATGTAGTCAAAATGGCATTATTGTGCGGCTTTGCGGCTGTGCAAAACAAATAGACAAGGAGAGATTCTCAAATGGCACAAGAGATCAAGATGTCCGCTGCCGGTCTGAAGGCAATGCAGGAGGAACTGGAATACCTCAAAACCGTCCGCCGCAAGGAACTGGCTGAAGAGATCAAGGAAGCCCGCAGCCACGGCGACCTGTCTGAGAACAGCGAGTACGACGAGGCCAAGAATACGCAGGGTCTGGTGGAGAACCGCATCACCGAACTGGAGCAGACCATCAAGAACGCAGTTATAATCGACGAGAGCGAGCTGAGCGTGGATAACGTTTCCGTTGGTACCCACGTCACCATCCGCGAGACCGGCGAGGCCGAGGCCGAGGAATACGATATCGTGGGCCGCACCGAGGCTGACGCCTTCAACGGCAAGATCAGCGATGAGAGCCCCGTGGGTCACGCCCTGATGGGCAAGGCTGTGGGCGAAAAGGTCGAAGTGCTGCTGCCCACCGGCCAGACCGTGGAGTACACTGTGCTGGCTATCACTCATTCTGCAAACTAAGTAGGAGTAACCATGGAAGAGCAAAAGAGAAACCCCGCTGCGGGTCTGTCCGAGAGCGAGCAGGTGCAGGTGCGCCGCCAGAAGCTGGCCGACCTGCAGGCCGCCGGCAACGACCCCTTTACCCTGACCAAGTTCCCGCAGGACGCGTATTCCGCCGACCTGAAGGAAGAATTTAAGGAACTGCCCAACGAGACCGACAGCGGCAAGCTGGTGGCACTGGCAGGCCGTATGATGTCCAAGCGCGTTATGGGCAAGGCAAGCTTTGCCCACCTGCGCGACGACAAGGGCGATATCCAGCTTTATGTCCGCCGCGACGAGCTGGGTGACGAGGCCTACGCCGCCTTTAAAAAGCTGGACGTGGGCGACATTATCGGCGTGAAGGGCGAGGTGTTCCGCACCAAGACCGGCGAGCTGAGCGTGCGCGCCACCGAGCTGACCCTGCTGGCCAAGAGCCTGCGCCCCCTGCCCGAGAAGTTCCACGGCCTGACCGATACCGAGATGCGTTACCGTCAGCGCTATGTGGACCTGATCGCAAACCCGGAGGTGAAGGACACCTTCATCAAGCGCAGCCGCATCCTGAAGGAGATCCGCGCTTATCTGGACGAGAAGGGCTTTTTTGGAGGTGGATACCCCCATCCTGACCCCCTTCGAGATCGGTGCTTCTGCACGCCCCTTCTACACCCATCACAACACCCTGAACATGGACATGGTGCTGCGCATCGAGACCGAGCTGTACCTCAAGCGCCTGATCGTGGGCGGCATGGATCGCGTGTACGAGGTGGGCCGCATCTTCCGCAACGAGGGCATGGACCCCAAGCATAACCCGGAGTTCACCACCATTGAGCTGTATCAGGCCTTTACGGATTTCCACGGCATGATGGATCTGGTGGAGGAGCTGTACAAGCGCCTTGCCCTCAAGATCTGCGGCAGTCTGGTCATTCCGTATCAGGGCAAGCAGATCGATATGAGCCACTGGGAGCGCCTGACCATGGTGGAGGCTGTGAAGAAGTATTCCGGTGTGGACTTCAACGACTGGCAGACCGATGCGGACGCCATCGCTGCCGCCAAGGCGCACAACGTGGAACTGCCCGAGGTGCCCACCAAGGGCGCCATTCTGGCCGAGTTCTTCGATGCCTTTGTGGAGGACAAGCTGATCCAGCCCACCTTCATCTACGATTATCCTGTGGAGATCAGCCCGCTGGCCAAGCGCAAGCCGGATGATCCCGCCTTCACCGAGCGCTTCGAGTATTTCATCGACTGCACCGAGTACGGCAACGCCTTCAGCGAGCTGAACGACCCCATCGACCAGAAGGGCCGCTTCGAGCGTCAGGTGGCCGAGCGCAAGGCCCTGGAGCCCGAGTGCAAGGCACAGGTGGACTACGACTACGTTAACGCACTGGAGTACGGTCTGCCCCCCACGGGCGGTCTGGGCTTCGGCGTAGACCGTCTGGTGATGCTGCTCACCGATAGTGCCTCTATCCGTGATGTACTGCTGTTCCCCACGATGAAGCCGATTGAGCAGTAAAACGCAAAATTAAAACGCAGATGCGATGAATTTTCAAACGAAATTCGGTCGATATCTGCGGTACTACACCACAACTACACCAATTTTGGGACGTTTTCCCGAAAAGGAGCCTTACAAAGCGGTGTGGTGTAAGAATCGAATAGGCGGATTGGTGTAGTGGCTACACCGAACTCCCAAAACGAAGATACGGCAGCTATGTTGCGAAAAACAACGTAGCTGCCGTTTTTTGTTTCATATAAGGATTTTATGCTGACAGGCAACTTCTCCTGTGGTTAAATCAATTTGTCGTTGGCAAGTGTCAAACACTCCTGATTTGGCATACGCCAAAATTTACGCCAATTTAGCGCAGTTCCTCAAGCAATGCCGTGCAGCCTTCCAGTATATCCTGCCATGTGGCTTCAAAATCTCCCGTGAACCATGGGTCTGCCACTTCACGGGGATGATCCGTATGCGCCATCAGCAGCGAGACTTTATGCTGTGGGTCTCCGCCGACAAGCCGCAGGATGTCGCACAGATTGCTTTCATCCATGCCAATCAGATGATCATACCGTGCATAATCCAGCCGGGTCATCTGCCGGGCGGTCTTGCCGTTGCAGTCGATGCCATGTTCTGCCAGCTTCTGCCGTGCAGGAGGATAGACCGGATTTCCGATTTCCCATGCACTGGTGGCGACTGATGCGATTTCAAATTGCTCGGATAGTCCTGCCTTGGACGTAAGGTCTTTCATCACATACTCCGCCATCGGGCTTCGGCAGATATTTCCGAGACAAATAAATAAGATCCTGGTCATGCCGGGTCGTTCTCCTTTTGGCTTACAAAAGCATAGCCGCCGTGGGTAGTGCGGATAAAGCTACCGCAGCCGGCCAGCTTCTTTCGCAGATTGGAAACGGTATTTGCCACGACCTTTAAGGTGTCGTCACAGCTTTGTCCCCACACAGCACGGAAAAGCTCTTCTTTTGAGAAGATTTGTCCTTCGTGGGAGGCAAGCATCAGCAGCAAATCGAACTCCAGTCGTGTAAGGGAGACTTTTCTGCCGTTGCACGACACTTCGTGGGTCATTCCGTCCAGTGTAAGCCCCGGAAGAACCAACTTCTCCCATGAATCAATGGATATTTGCTCTGCCTCGATGTGCTCTCGTTCCAGAAGCATCCGGATCTTCTGCTCCAATTCCGGGTCAGGCTGTCGGGTCTTTATAACGATCATGGCAAACTCCTGCGTGTATTTTACTCTGCGGCGGTATCCATTTCCCGGAGCAGGTTTACCATCTCGATGGCACTGACTGCACAGTCATAGCCTTTATTACCTGCTTTGGTGCCTGCCCGCTCGATGGCCTGTTCGATGTTTTCGGTGGTCAGAACACCAAAGAGGACGGGAACCCCGCTTTCCAGCGAGACCGTGGCAATGCCTTTGGAAACCTCATTGCACACATAGTCGTAATGGCTGGTAGAACCGCGAATCACTGCACCAAGGCAGATCACAGCATCATACTTTCCGCTTTTTGCCATTTTAGAGGCAACCAGTGGGATCTCAAAAGCACCCGGAACCCATGCAACATGAACATCAGCGTCCTGCACATCGTGCCGGAGCAGGCCGTCCATTGCTCCGCTCAGAAGTTTGGACGTGATAAATTCGTTGAAGCGGGCAGCTACGATACCGACCTTGATGTTCTGAGAAACCAGCTTGCCTTCAAATGTTTTCATTTTTAAATACCTCTTTCATTGTTAATATTCCAGAAGATGTCCCATCCGTGCCTGCTTCGTTTTCAGGTAAAACAGGTCATACGGGGTCGCCGTCATCTGAATGGGTACGCGCTCGGAGATCTCCAGCCCAAACTCGGAGAGCTGATATACTTTGTCCGGGTTATTGGTAAGCAGGCGCAGACTTTTTACGCCAAGTTCCCGGAGAATCTGTGCGCCGAGATAATACTCCCGTTCATCTCCATGGAACCCCAGAGCGAGATTGGCTTCCAGCGTATCCATGCCCTGCTCCTGAAGTTCATAGGCACGCAGTTTGTTGATCAGACCGATGCCCCGGCCTTCCTGCCGCATATAGAGCAGGATACCCCGGCCTTCTTTTTCAATCTGCGTCATGGCAGCGGCCAGCTGCTGGCCGCAGTCGCAACGCAAAGAACCAAATGTATCTCCTGTCAGGCATTCCGAGTGGACGCGGCACAGAATATTCTTTCCATCGCCAATGTCACCTTTTACCAGTGCAATGTGATGCTCTCCGTTCAGGCGGCTCACAAAACCATAAGCTCTGAAGGTGCCATACTTGGTGGGCAGGTTCACCGCCGTTACCCGATCGACCAGTTTATCGTGACACTTGCGGTACTCCTGTAAATCACGGATGGTGATGAATTTGATCTGGAAACGCTCTGCCAGCTTTGCCAGTTCAGCGGTGCGCATCATCGTGCCATCCTCCCGCATGATCTCGCAGCACAGGCCGCATTCTTTCAGCCCTGCCAGACGGCACAGGTCAACCGTTGCTTCTGTGTGACCGCTGCGCTCCAGCACACCGTTCTTTTTTGCCAGAAGGGGGAACATATGCCCCGGTCTGCGGAAATCTTCAGCTTTTGCGTGATCGTCCACACAGGCCATCGCCGTAATGGAACGCTCTGCGGCAGAAATGCCCGTAGAAGTAGAAACGTGGTCGATGGACACAGTAAATGCCGTTTCATGGTTGTCGGTGTTATGCTGCACCATCTGCGGAAATTGCAACTTTCGGACAAAGGCTTCGGACATCGGCATGCAGATCAGACCTTTGCCGTGGGTCGCCATAAAGTTGATGTTTTCAGTGGTGGCAAATTCGGCAGCACAGATGAAGTCCCCCTCGTTTTCACGGTCGGGGTCATCCGTTACCAGAATGATTTTTCCTTGTTTCAGGTCTTGCAAAGCTTCGGGAATGGTATTGAAGTTCATCCTAAACTCTCCTTAAAAGCCGCAGCGCAGCAGTATTTCTTTTGTGAGCGTGTTTTGTTTCGGTGCTTCTGATGGAAGCAGCTTCTCGATATATTTTCCGATAACATCGGTTTCCAGATTGACAAAATCCCCTTTGTGCCGCTGGTTCAGGTTCGTCTGACAGACGGTGTGCGGTATCGTGGACACGGAAAAGCCCGTAGGTTCCACCGCAGCCACGGTCAGGCTGATACCGTCTATTGTGATAGAGCCTTTTTCAACGACATAGCGAAGGATCGCAGAATCTGCATGAATGGTGTACCAGATGGCCGTATCGTCTTTTCGGATATTAGCAATGCGTCCGACGCCATCCACATGGCCTGCTACGATGTGTCCGCCAAAACGTCCGTTGGCCGGCATGGCACGTTCCAGATTGACAGCACTTCCAACGGTGAGCTGCGCAAGCGCAGAGCGGTTCAAGGTCTCGTGCATGACATCCGCAGCAAAGCTATCCGGGAAGAGCTGCCTGACGGTCAGGCAGATGCCGTTGACGGCGATGCTGTCGCCGATCCTGGTTTCTTCCAGAACCGTTTTTGCACGAACAGTCAGTACAGCGGAATGCTGTCCCCGATTGATGGATTTTATTGTTCCGACTTCTTCCACGATTCCGGTAAACACGGGTACTCCACCTCACTTTCGATCAGGAAATCTTCGCCAAGCTGTTCCAATCGGCTGTTCTTCAGGCGGAATGCAGCATCCGGAAACGAAACACCTGCACCCTCAATGGGTGCTTTGGCATCCCTACCTCCGAACAGCTTCGGGGCGATGTAAGCCTGTACCTGCTGCACGATGCCGCTTTCCAGTGCAGACCAGTTCAAGGTTCCGCCGCCTTCCAGCAGAATGCTGTCGATCTGCTCCTGCCCCAGCTGTTCCATCAGTTGCGGAAGATTCACATGACCGCATTGCTCTTCCAGACAAAGGACCCGGCACCCGGCCTGTTGATATGCCGCCTGCTTCTCTGGGTCGCCGCAGCAGGTCGCAAGAATGGTGGGGACCTGTTTGGCGGTCGTGACTACCTGTGATTGCAGCGGTGTCCGCAAATGTGTATCACAGATGATCCGGACGGGATCACGGCCACCCTCTATCCGGCAGGTCAGCAGCGGGTCATCTGCCAGAATGGTTCCGACTCCCACCATAATGCCGCGGAATCGGTGCCGCTGCCGTTGAACATGATTCCGGGCAATTTCCCCGGTGATCCATTTGGAAGCGCCTGTGTATGTGGCGATTTTTCCGTCCATCGTCATGGCGTATTTCATGGAAACGAAGGGGCGTTTTGTGGTGATATAGTGGAAGAACACCTTGTTCAGCGCATCGCATTCCTCTTGCAGAACATTTTCGATCACATCTATGCCATGTGCACGCAGGAACGCAATTCCTTTTCCGGCTACCAGCGGATTCGGGTCGGCGGAACCCACGACCACCCGGTGAATGCCCGCGTCCAGAATCGCATCCACGCAGGGCGGCTGCTTTCCGTAATGGCAGCACGGCTCCAATGTCACATACATGGTCGCTCCCTGCGGATCTTCGGTGCAGGATGCCAGCGCATTGCGCTCCGCATGAGCCTGACCGTATCTCTGGTGCCAGCCCTGTCCGATGGTCCTGCCCTCTTTTACGACCACGGCACCCACCATCGGGTTGGGAGATGTCCATCCGCAACCCTTTTTTGCAAGCTGCAAAGCCAGACGCATATAATCTTCGTCGTTCATCGTGTCGCCTCCAAAAGAAAAAGCCCTGAACAAAAACGTTCAGGGCAAGCCGAAAAGACACAAGGGACTCTTGTGCAAAAAAGAAAGCTCCAGAATGCAAACGCATCCCAGAGCAGCCTCCACAAGCGCAGGACCGTACGAGTTCTGCACTTGATATCTTCTTTCATCCAGACTGTACTGTCGGCTTCGGAGTTTCACCGAATCATGCCTTACGGCTCGTGGGCTGTACCACCGGTAGGGAATTGCACCCTGCCCTGAAGATTTATGATTCAATTACAGCGGCATTATAGCACGGCTTCTTTCGGATTGCAAGGGCATTCTGCAAACCGGGACGAAACCGGGATGAAGATGGTTTGAGGGTGGGAATGAAACTTTTTGGCTGTTGTTGCCTTGTCAAGAGGGCTGGCACCGCCCAGCCCTCTCTCTTTTTGCCAAAGTTTTCATTGCTTTTTCTTGCACACTGCCGAAAGTGACGTATTCTCAAAACTTTTTGTTGACACGGCTCGATTTTTGTGGTAATCTATCCCAACAATTGAATATAACATATTTTTACATATTCGTTCAGGCCCTGCGGGACTGAACATCTTGGCTTTCAGCCGTTACATAACCGACTAGCATGACCTTCCAGAAAAAGCGAAGGCAGGGCTGGTCTGTTTTGTGACGGCTTTTTTATTGCCGTTTTGCCTGTTGATCCTTGAAAACCGCATGACCGTCTGCATGGGATACCCGGCGATGACCCTGAGAAGGAGAGCCGGAAAACGCCGCCGGAGGGGGGCAGGAAAGCCATGCAGAGAGAACGGCAATTCACCTCATGTGGTCAAAATGAGCACATGAGGTGAAACGGACGTTTATCTACTCGTTGCGGCAGGAGAAATCAATGTAGACAAATTGTCCACATTGATTTGCCGTAACCCAAAGGACGTTTATCCACCTGTTGCAGCAGAGAAAATCCATGTGGCCAAATTGACCACATGGATAAGCCGCAGCACCGAAGAAAGGATGTGTGCCTATGGGAAACAACTTTACCCCTGCATGGATCAAGAAAGGCTTCTTCAACGAATCCCTGTTTTGTGACGATTTTCTCAGCACCCACCAGCTCCTCTATGTGAATGGCGCATTTTTCACCCCGGACGGCAGGGTCACAGACACCATGAACCTGCGCTGTGAAATTTTCGATATGCTGCGAGACCATATCGGCGCAAATATCGCCAAACGGGTCAGCAATGTCGTGGACGTACTGAAGCTGGCGGCACAGGTGGAGGACTTCCCGCCCGTCACTGACCGGATTGCACTGGCAAACGGCACCCTGTATCTGGACGGCACCTTTCAGGAGGGCAAGCCGGAGATCGTCCGCAACCGGCTCCCGGTCAGGTATGACCCGAAAGCCCCACAGCCTGTCCATTGGCTGCGGTTCCTGTCCGACCTGCTCTACCCGGAGGACATTCCCACGGTGCAGGAGTTCATCGGGTACTGCCTGATCCCCAGCAACAAGGGCCAGCGCATGATGGTCATCAAGGGCAACGGCGGCGAGGGCAAGTCGCAGATCGGTGTGGTGCTGTCCCGGCTGTTCGGCTGCAACATGAAGGATGGCAGCATCGGCAAGATCTCGGAGAACCGCTTTGCCCGTGCTGACCTCGAACACACCCTGCTCTGCGTGGACGATGATATGCGGATGGAAGCCCTGCGCCAGACCAACTATGTCAAGTCCATCGTGACCGCACAGGGGCAGATGGACTTGGAGCGCAAAGGCAAGCAGAGTTATCAGGGCTGGATGTACGCCCGCCTGCTGGCGTTCAGCAACGGCGATCTGCAGGCATTGTATGACCGCTCGGACGGTTTCTACCGCCGACAGCTTATCCTGACCACCAGAGAGAAACCTCTGTCTCGTGCGGACGACCCGGACATTGCCGAGAAGATGGCTGCAGAGGTCGAGGGTATCCTGCTATGGGCATTTGAGGGCTTGCAGCGGCTGGTGAAGAACGGCTTTCAGTTCACCGAGAGCGACCGTGCCAAGCGCAACCGGGAACTGGTGAAGCGGGATAACAACAATGTGTTCGATTTCCTCGAATCCGAGGGCTACATCCGCCTGAAGGCGGATGCCTGCACCAGCTCGAAAGAGCTGTATGAGGTTTACAAGATGTGGTGTGAGGAGAACAGCCTGAACGCCATCAAGTCCCGTGGGTTCAGCGATGCCCTGATCGCCAACCAGCGCAGGTACAATCTGGAATCCACCAACAACATCATCAATTCTTCCGGGCGGCGGGTCCGGGGATTTGTGGGCATCGAAGCCCTTGTGCAGCCTGACCTCACCCCCAATGGCTGGCGGGCATGACCCGCTTTTGATCCCCCCTATATGGTGCGTTTTCGATCTTTCGCTGCGTACGTGCGTACAGAGAAAGCCGCCTGTTGCGTACGCACGTACGCAGCAAAACGCCAAAGTTCTCCTTTATAGGGGGGTGTTGGCAAAGTGTCAAGTTGACAGTTTGCCAAAATCAGAGGGTCAAAATGACCCTCTGAAAAACCGGACGAGCTGTCCTTCAGGGCGGCTTGCCCGGAGCAAGAGTGCAGAGAGCGCAGCTCTTTGCCCCAGTGATATGATGCTGTGCGTCATATCCTACTGGGTATTATCTGGCGCAAAACGGCGGCAGATCCAGCAGCTCCGCTGCTGCGTTCTCCCACGCCAAGCTGTTGAAACGGAGGGATGTCTATCTGAAACTGACACGACACAACGGACGAGCCGGAGCACACGGCACTTATAACCCCAAGCACAATGACCGCAGTTTCAACCTTGCCAACAGTGAGCACATCGACCCTGAACGAGCCAAGGGCAACATCTACTGGGACTGCTTTCACGGCTTCCGCTCGGCTCTCGCTCCACCCGACCCAGATGATCTGGCGGCGACCTTCTCGGATGTGGAACGGCAATTCTATGAGAGCCGCTATTCCAACTTTGTGGAAAGCCAGAACGAGCGCAACGCCAAGATCCGGCACACGGAACGCAACCGCTCCATTCCCGACCTGCTGTCCAGCCGCAAGACCTGCCCGGAAGAGACCATCTACCAACTTGGAACGCTGGATGAACACGCTTCGGGCGAAGTTCTGCTGGCGGTCGTGACGGAGTTTATTGAAGAGTTCAAAGCCAAGTATGGCGACCATGTTCATGTGCTGGACTGGGCACTGCATCTGGACGAAAGCACACCCCACATCCACGAGCGTCATGTGTTCGACTGTGAGAACAAATACGGCGAGGTTGCTCCCCAGCAGGAAAAGGCATTGGAAGTGTTGGGCTTCAACCTGCCCGACCCGGACAAGCCCCTCAGCCGCCGCAACAACCGCAAGATCACCTTTGATGCCGCCTGCCGGAAGATGCTGTTCGAGATTGCAAAACGGCATGGTCTGGAATTGGAGGAAGAAGCGGAGTATGGCAACCGCAAATATTTGGAAAAGCAGGATTTCATCCTTGCCAAGCAAAAGAAGCAGCTTGCCGCTCAGCAGAACAAGCTGGACAAGCTGACCCTCAAGGTCAACGACATGGAAGCGTTGATCGATGAAGTTTCGGCTGCGGCCTACGACAAGGCGGTGGAGGTCGTGACCGATGTGGTGCGCACCGAGACCCGGAAGGAAGATATGCGGATGATCGAGGACACGAAGAAGTGGGTGCTGTCCCCGGAACGTAAGGCTCCGCAGACCACGAGAGAATACGCCGCCCACCGTTTGGACACCGTGCTGGACAAGTTCCTCAAGACCATGCAGACCACCACCGCACGTCTGCAGGAAAAGCTGCTGAAACCGGAAGTCCGTCAGAAAGGCAAGGAGCAGGTTAAGGAGAAAGCACGAGATTCCGTCCTGCAACTGCTGAACCGCTTGCAGGCGGAACAGCTGCATAAGCCCACCGCACAGCCTCGAACGAAGGGAGAGTATTCGGAGATTTGACACCCCATCGGGTACGGTCTGCGGCAGGACTGGCAATTTCCTGCCCGATCACAGACACCCGGTTACAAGGAAGTGGAGGTGCAAGTGAAAGAAGTTCCTATCTGGCAAAAGAGCAATCTGACCTTGGAGGAAGCGGCGGCTTACTCTGGGATCGGTATCAATAAACTGCGGTCAATGACCGATAGCGATGAATGCAAGTTCGTCCTTTGGAACGGAACCAAACGGCTTATCAAACGCCGTAAGCTGGACGAATATTTGGACAAGGCATTCTCAATCTGATGCGGTTCGAAAATTGACCGTTTGATGTTGCAGGGAGTCTTGCGTCATGGTATACTCATGGCGTAAGGCTCCTTTTCAACATTCTGTGAACGAAGAGGAGAGTTTATATGCAAAGACGTAAAGATAACAAAGGCCGTGTTCTGAAGGATGGCGAGGTCTACCGCAAGAGTGACGGGCTGTATATGTACCGTTGGACTGCGAAAAACGGAAAACGCCATACCATCTATGATGCAACCTTGGAGGGGCTGCGCGAAAAGGAAGAGAAGATACAGCGCGACTTGGCAGAGGGCATCCGCATCCCGGAGTGCAGCCTGACCCTGAATGACTTGTTTGAACTGTGGCGTAAGAACAAGGTGGGCTTGAAAGAGCATACCTTCGCCAATTACGTTTATATGTACAATCGGTTCGTTCGGGATGAGATCGGCAGGATGAAGCTCAAGGATATTCGCAAGTCGGATATCCGCAGCTACTACAATGGCATCGTCCGCAATGGCAAGATGGCACTGAACACGCTGGAAACCATCCAGAATGTTCTCCATCAGGTCTTTGCGGTGGCGGTGGACGATGAGTACATCCGTGTGAATCCCACGGATGGTGTCCTGACGGCCATTAAAGCCGCCCAGCAGTACGAAACGCCCAAACGCCACGCTCTGACCCTGCCCCAACAGCAGGCGTTTCTGAATTTCATCAAGAAAACGCCGAAGTTCCAGCACTGGCTCCCGATGTTCACCTTCATGCTGGGCACTGGATGCCGCATCTCGGAAACGGTTGGCCTGTGCTGGGGCGACATCGACTTTGAGAGTGGGTTTATCACCATCCAGCACAATCTGGTGTACCATGACCACGAGGTCGGTGGCTGCTATTTCACCATGTCCACCCCCAAGACTTCCGCCGGCAAGCGGGCAATTCCGATCTTGCCCGAAGTGCGGAAGGCACTGGAGCAGGAGCGCACCAACCAGCAGGAGCTGGAACTGGTATGCGAATACGAAATCGACGGAATCTCAGATTTCGTATTCCTGAACCGCTTCGGCCAGCCGCAGAACCCGCAGACGGTCAATCGTGCAATTAAGCGCATCAGTGTGGCATACAACGAAGCCGAACTGGAAAAGGCCGAAAAGGAAAAACGGGAGCCGCAGCTGTTGCCGCCCTTCTCCTGCCATAATCTCCGGCACACATTCTGCACCCGGCTGTGCGAAAATGAGACCAACCTGAAGATTATTCAGGACATCATGGGACACCGGGACATCAGCACTACGATGGAGATTTACGCGGAAGCCACCAAGGAAGCCAAAGCCCATTCCTTTGCAAATCTGAACGGTAAACTGGGCATTTCGGTCTGAAATCCACTACACCAACCGCTACACCACTTTTACACCAAATCCTCGGTAACTTGTGGAGAGTTGCGTAGGGTAACGTACGGACGGGACAAAAAGGAAGCCGCATGAGTAGGCTTATAACGGAATATAAAGCTTTTCATGCGTGTTCCTTGACCTGTCCCCACGATGAAGCCGATTGAGCAGTAAATTTCCAATTTTAAGATAACAAAGCCTGAAACTTCTTGATGTACCGAGAAGTTTCGGGCTTTTTCTTTTGGTGAATTTCCAGTAAAAACTACGCCATACGCCAATTTTACGCCAAACGATGCAGGATTTTGTGCAGAGCAAAAAGAGCGTTGTTCTAGTTTTGGTGTAAGAATCGGGCGTGTGGTGGATGGATGTAGACCTATAAAGGGCTGCATCAGAAAGTGGATTCATGGATTTGCATACGGACAGCCGGAACTTTCCACCGCAGAAGAAGTAAATGTGAAAAGCATGGAGGCTTTCTTATACGCCGAAATGGGCATTCTCGCACCTATAACGGATTTCGTCGATAAAAGCACCTTGGATCAGTACATTCCGATGACCGTTGAGGCTGCTACTTATAAGGGAGAAGTGTACCAGCTTCCACTTTACTTTGAAACTCTGCTCTATATGTACAACAGGCGCTATATGAGTGATGACGAGGTGCCCTCGACCACAGAAGAACTGTACAAGTATATGCAGGAAAACACGAAGGGCGGGCATTACGGCTTTGTGGAACAGCACAGCACGGCGTACTACGCTGCAGGTTGGCTCCATGCATTTGGCGGTTACATTCTGAACGAAAACGGCGAACCCGGCCTCGATGATGAGAACACTATCAAGGCACTTGAATACCACAAAAAGTTTGTGGAACTTATGCCTACCGAAGGTGAGTATTCCACCGTGAACACGCTGTTCCGCGAGGGCAAAGCGCACTCTACCATTGGCGGACCGTGGCTGGTTCCTACAGCGCGTGAGAGCGGTATTGATTTAGGTATTGCGCCAATGCCTACCGTGGATGAGACAGGCAATAAAATTGCACCGTATTCCGGTGTGCAGGGTGTCCATGTGCTGAAAGTTGCAGCCGAGCGCAAGCACGATGCAATCGCAAAGGTTTTGCAGGTGCTGACAAATGATTCTGTTGGCATTGCTATGGCAAAAGCAAGTGGCTGTGCCCCTGCAAAACAGAGCTGCTATGATGACCCTACCATCAGTGGTGACGACATGGTTATGGCTATGTACGATACGGCGCAGGATGCGGTTCCTATGCCGAATGTGCCTGAAATGGACGTTATGTGGACAGTTACAGAAAATCTGCTGGTAGATGTTAACATGAGCGGAAAAGACGTTCGTAGCAGCGCACAGGCTGCCCAGAAACAGGCGGAGAACCTTATTAAACAGATGCAGTGATGCGGAAAGGCCGCACTATGAAAAATCACAAAAAAGAAACGTTTTGGGCTTATTTATGCAGTGCCCCTTCGTTGCTTTTGATCTTGCTGATCGTTGTATTCCCAATCCTGTACACAGCGTACATCTCCTTTACAAACATGAACGTTTACCATTGGTTCAACTTCTCGTTTGTAGGGCTGAAGAATTATAAAGATGCACTGTTCGTTTTCGACTCCGGTTTTTTAGCAGCATTACTTCGTACTATACTGTGGACTGTACTAAACATGGTACTGCAGTTGGTGATTGCTTTTGTGCTGGCAAGTCTGCTGAATATACAGAACTTTAAGGGGAGGCGGTTCTACAAGACTCTGCTTATGATTCCTTGGGCTATGCCGGGCTATGTGTCGATTCTGCTCTGGAAAACAGGTATTTTTAATTCGCAGTTTGGTTTGCTGACCCAGTGGATGCAGAAGCTTGGACTGGCAACAGTACGCTGGCTAGCGAATGATGTTTCAGCATTTATCTGCTGCACAGTTGTTAACCTTTGGTTGGCGCTACCGTTCATGATTATGATTATGGATGGTGCCCTGCAAGCTGTGGATTATAGTTGCTATGAGAGTGCAATCCTCGACGGTGCAAACTGGTTCCAAAGGGCATACTTTATTACGATTCCTGCGATTCGCCCAATCATTGCTCCATCGGTGTTGATCACAGTGTTTACAACCTTCAAACAATTCGATGTGGTGTACCTGTTGACACAGCAGGCAGGCGCAAAAACAGGTGCTAACATTCATACGATCCTGACTTATGCCTACGAGAATGCATTTATCACAAACAATTATGGATACAGTTCTGCAATCTCTATCCTGATTTTTGTCATTTTGATTCTGTTCTCGATGGCAACCAGCCGCAAAGCAAAGGAGGGGTAACAGATGACGAGACACCAAAAGCGTATGCTCAAACAGGCAATCCAGCAAGTCGGTCTGCATATTTTGTTCATCGTGATCTGTTTCGTCACGTTGATCCCGATTTTGTATGCACTGTCAGTTTCTTTGAATGCAGACAACAGCCTTGTAAGCTCTGACTTTCGCTTTATCCCAAAGAACTTCACATTACGAAATTATGTTGCAGTTTTTACTGAAGAACCCGTCATGCTGTGGTTCAAAAACAGTATGACGCTGGCGGTGGTTACGGTTCTTATTTCACTGACAGCGTCAATCCCTGCTGCTTATGCATTTTCCCGGATGCATTTTAAGGGGCGCAAGCCGATTCTGAAACAGTTGGTTCTGCTATACTCTTTCCCCGCTGTCCTTTCCATGTTTGCGATTTATACGCTGCTGCGCCCTCTGGGACTGATCAACAGCAAAGTTGGGTTGATTCTGATTTATACCGGAACTATGGCTGAGTTTGCTCTACTGAACATGAAAGGATACTTTGATACGATACCGCGCGAAATCGAGGAAGCGGCGGAAATAGACGGCGCAAGCGGCATCCAACTTGTCACGCGTATTGTTCTTCCGTTGGCGCGTCCCAGCATCTTGGTCACGGCGGTTATGATTTTGATTTATGTTTGGAACGAATATCTCTTTGCAACGACCTTTATGACAGGTGCCGAGAATTATACACTCGCAGCCGGATTGTACTCTTTGCAGGCAACGGAAATGAGCGGAAGCTGGCCTATTTTTGCAGCTGCTTCCCTGGTGGTCAGTTTGCCGATTCTGATTGTGTTCTTTGCAGTACAGCGTCATATGACTTCCGGTTTGACTGCCGGTGGTGTCAAGGGCTGATTGCCTCAAAATGGGAGATGACACAATGAAATTTGAAGCCATCCAACATATCCCGATGTCACAGCAGGCACACGGGATCGATCCAAACCATGTTGTGTTTCGGCTGCGTGCCGGGCGTGATGATCTAAAGCACTGCACGCTGTTTTATGCGGATCGTGCCTGCCGCCTGACACCGGTTATTTTCTCGTCCGTAGAGATGCAGGTTGAGGCGCAAGACGAATGGTTTGATTACTTCCAAGTTATCTTGGAAAGTCCTTATAAGCGCATCTGTTATTATTTTGAACTCGATGATGGAACACAGAAATTGCTGTATTATGGCGACTTTTTTACAGATCACCGCGTAGATGATCGCTCGGAATACTACCAACTTCCGTTTAATCATCCGGCAGACATTGCAACACCGCCCGCATGGGCGCAAGACGCAGTGGTTTACAATATCTTTCCAGACAGTTTCGCCACAAGTCATCGTTTTATTTCAGGAAAGCCATCTGAAAAAGAGTGGAACGGCCAGATTACGCACGGAAAACTTGGTGGAACTTTGCGCGGTGTGATTGAGAATCTGGATTATATTCAGGAACTGGGGGCTTCCTGCATATACCTGAATCCGATTTTTGCAGCAGGGGAGTACCATAAATACGATTTGCTGGATTATCATCACATCGATCCCTGCTTCGGCACGGATGAGGATTTTCGGCAGTTGGTCAACGACTGTCATGCACGGGGAATGCGTGTTATTATTGATGGTGTATTCAACCATGTAGGGTGGAATTTTTTCGCCTTTGACGATGTAGTGCGTAATGGTAAAACCTCGAAATATAAAAACTGGTTTTACCATCTTCAATTTCCCGTGGAGAGACCGGAAAATCCTGAAACTTATCCGACCTATGAATGCTTCGGCTATGAGCGTATGATGCCCAAAATCAACACCTGCAACCCGGAGGTGCAGAATTATTTCTGCGAGGTAGGGCGCTATTGGGTGCGAGAATTTGACATTGATGGCTGGCGCTTGGACGTTGCTAGCGAGATCAACGATGGGTTCTGGCGCGCATTTCGGCAAGCGGTGAAGGAGGAAAAGCCAGAGTGCATCCTCATTGGAGAAGTTTGGGAGACCGCCCAGCACTGGCTGAATGGCGACATTTTCGATTCCACCATGAATTACGATTTCCGCAAGCATTGCCGCCGTTTCTTTGCTGAGCAAAGCATCGATGCAGCGGAATTTGATGCCCGTGTGAGCAATATGAGGATGCGGTATAAACTTCCAGTGCTGTATGCTCAGCTTAACCTACTGGACAGCCACGATGTGAGCCGCTTTTATTCACTGTGCGAAAAAGACCCGGCAAGAATGCAACTCGCTGTGCTTTTCCAGATGACCTTTACAGGGATTCCGTCTGTCTTTTATGGCGATGAACGTGGCATTTTATGGATTGCTGGAAGCAGAGTACCGCCACGAAATGACATGGTCGCAGGAGCCATCGGCCTTAGCAGACTTTTATAAAAAGGCGATGCACCTGAGAACGGAACATCCTGCCCTTTGCAGAGGCGACTACCATACCATTGAGGCTGGAAAGAAAAAAGGACTGTATGGTTATGAACGCGCTGATGAAAAGGAAAAAATCACGGTTTTTCTTAACAATCAAATCACATCTGCTGATCTTCCTATAATGAAAGGGGAGATTTTGTGGCAGCAGGGCTATGAGGCAGAGAGCAACTATCTTGCACCAATGGGATTTGCCATATTCGTACAGGGGGTGTGAAATGTGAGCGTGACGATTCAAGAAGTGGCCGAAGCTGCGGGCGTGTCCAAGGCGACTGTCAGCAAAGTGCTACATAAGTCGTATTCTATATCACAGGAGACCTGTGACCGTGTCAATGCGGTCATCAAGGAATTGGGATATCAGCCGAATCGCCGCGCACAAAGTTTTGCCACTGGTGCGACCAAACGATTCTTTTCTGGCAGAAATGCAGCATGGAGTGGGATTTGATAATCCGCATCTGTTTGAAATCATGGCAGGTGTGGAGAACGCGCTTTCTGAAAAAGGCTATGGTCTCATTGTACAGCACAGCACGGCCGTTGAGCTTTTGCGGCATTTTGATGAACTGCTTCAAGGTTCCTATGTGGACGGCGTGATTCTGCACGCATCGGTTGTATCAAAGGATGTGGCCATTTGTTTGGCACATACAGAACTGCCCTACATTGTTGTAGGTGCGCCGGATTTTTCCAATCAACTTTGTTGGATCGACACCAATAACTCAGTGGCGGGACAAATCGCAGTTACACATTTGCGGCGCAATGGATATGACAGAATTGCATTTATCGGTGGTCCCAAAGAAGATACTATTTCTGCGCACCGCTTAAGCGGTGTACTAGCGACCTTAAACGAAAAGATCCCAGCAGGATATTTGAGGGAAGGTCCACCTACCAGTGAGGGCGGTGCGGCAGCTGCACGCGCACTGCTGGAGTTGCCAATGCAGCCTAATGCGGTAATTTGCGCAAATCAGTATATTGCTTTTGGCTGCGTAAATGAATTGAAAGTTTCGGGAATACGCATCCCGGAAGATATGGCTGTCATTACGTTTGATGATTTTCCTTTTTCCAAAATCATTGAACCGCAACTGAGTGTTGTGAATCTTGATATGTTTGATATGGGTGAACAGGCTGCGAAAGTTGTTCTGAGGCGAATCCGGACACCGCAGTATCTTGTACAATCACAAACAACATTGCCGATATTAATAGAACGACAATCAACAAAGAAGCTGCTATAAAGCCAGAAAGCATTAAGCAGGATATCAAAATCAGGAAATACAGCAACCTTTTTGACCCGTATGATAGTCGTTCAGCCGTTATACGGTTCTTATTTGATAAATGCTTTTGCGTATGTCAAGAGGGCTGGCATCGTCCAGCCCTCTCTCTTTTTGCCAAAGTTTTTGTCACTTTTTCTTGCGAGCTGCCGAAAGTGGCGTGTTCTCGAAACATTTTGTTGACACAGTTCGATTTCTGTAGCAGTGTACTCCAACAATTTAATATGACATAAACACTTAGTGTTTCCGTTCGACGTCCAAAGGAGCCGGAGCAAGTTTTTGACTCTCTTATCGCTGCATAACAAACCCGAACCAAGGCCATCCCAGAAGGGATGGTTAGGTTCAGGCTGTTATGTGGCGATTTTTGTCGTTTGTGACTTTTTTGTTAATTTTCGAAAAGATAGCTATATTTTAGCTATTCTCGTCGGCTACCTATTGAGGGGACTTTTTCGAGGTGGGGACTTATGACAACTTTATTACAAAGAATTGTCAATGGGTGTCAAATGGCCTTTCTCGATGCCTACCAAGTGAGAAGATTTTTTCAAGGTTGCTTCAGCCTTGAATACTTTCGGCGTTGCAAATTGTCTGCCTTAGTTGGTTGCTTAACAAACTGACGATATTTTAACTCGGCGGTTGCTTCAACCATATTTTCCAAGAACTTTTTAACAAATTTCTTTTTCGGGTAACAAAAAGCCCTTTTTCGATGCCTACCAATTAGAGAGATAATTTTTCGGAAGCCCTAAATTCCGAGGATTTTCTATAAAAATCGGCTCCTTGAAAACAGAATAGTTCAATCGTCCGGTACTTCACAAAAGGTACTTCTGTAATTCGCAGCCCGGCCATAACGAAGGCGGGGTGGCTGAAATGCCAATGGTGCGGTGCAAGCCCGCCGCCGGATGATTCCCCACTCCTAGGGTGCCGAGGGCGAATATGGGAGACCTATATCATATTGACGCAGATGGACTGTAAGTCTATCTGCGATGGGGGAGCCGGAACAATTTCCAGCTCTCGTTACATTGAGCCGGACGAGCTGTTCTTCTGGACAGCTTGCCCGGTGCAGGAGTGCAGAGGACGCAGTCCTTTGCCCCAGTGATATGATGCTGTGCGTCATATCCTACTGGGTATTATCTGGCGCAAAATGGCGGCAGATCCAGCAGCTCCGCTGCTGCGCACTCTCCCGGCAAGCTGTTGAAATGAAAGAAGCTCCTGCTAAACCTTATACCAAAATCAGGAAAAAGTAATCAAAACGGGTTCACTTAGGGGGACAATAATAGGCCTACGAAGCCCACGACTTTTGCAATTTCAGGTGCTATGATAATTACAGAGATGCAGCATCTTAATGATTCCCCGCAAAGAAAGAATAGGGATGCCACAAGAAATGGGAACGATGCTTCCTACTTTCACCGAAAATTAGGAACTCTCAGTTCCTGTTCGATTCCAAGTTTCTCTGTTATACTTTTCTTGCAGAGCGAAAGCAAACTCTTCTAAGCGGAAAGCGACAAACGCCATGATCTCCCACTGAGGGAAGGAGCGATAGGTCACTTTCTTTGCAGTATGACAACCACATAAATCCTTTTTTGAAAGGACTACCTCTCGATTCCGAGAGAAGATTTCAAGACTTGATCTTGAAATGCATGACCCTTTGCTTGGAAGAATTGTATTACTCTTGTGATCTAATAGCATGAGTGACCGTACACAAAAATACAGGAAAAGAGGGATGTCTATCTGAAATTAACACGACACAATGGACGAGCCGGAACCCACGGCACCTATAACCCCAAGCACAATGACCGCAGTTTCAACCTTCCAACAGCGAGCACATTGACCCGGAACGAGCTAAAGGTAACATCTACTGGGACTGCTATCATGGCATCCGTTCTGCATCCGACAAGGATAAACAGACTGCCGCATTCAGCGATGTGGAGAAGATGTTCTATGAAATCCATTACGCTCACTTTGTGGAGAACCAGAACGCCCGCAATGCGAAGATTCGCCACACCGAGCGCAATCGAACCATAGAGGACTTGCTTGCGGGTAAGAAAACCTGCCCGGAAGAAACCATCTACCAGCTGGGAACATTGGACGAACACGCATCGGTGGAAGATCTGGTTTTAGTGGTGACAGAGTTTATGTCCGAATTTCATGAGCGCTTCGGCACTCATGTTCATCTGCTGGACTGGGCACTGCATCTGGACGAAAGCACACCCCACATCCACGAGCGTCATGTGTTCGACTGTGAGAACAAGTACGGCGAGATGGCACCCCAGCAGGAAAAGGCGTTGGAAGCGTTGGGCTTCGAGCTGCCCAACCCGGACAAGCCCCTCAGCCGCCGCAACAACCGCAAGATCACCTTTGATGCCGCCTGCCGAAAGATGCTGTTTGAGATCGCCAAGCGGCACGGTCTGGAATTGGAGGAAGAAGCAGAATACGGCAACCGCAAATATCTGGAGAAGCAGGACTTCATCCTTGCCAAGCAGAAGGAGCAGCTTGCCGTCCAGCAGAACAGGCTAGACGAATTGACCCTCAAGGTCAACGACATGGAAACGCTGATCGATGAAGTTTCGGCTGCGGCCTACGACAAGGCGGTGGAGGTCGTGACGGATGTGGTGCGCACTGAAACCCGCAAGGAAGATATGCGGATGATCGAGGACACGAAGAAGTGGGTGCTGTCTCCGGAACGCAAGGCTCCGCAGGCCACGAGGGAGTATGCCGCCCATCGTTTGGACGGCGTGCTGGACAAGTTCCTCAAGACCTTGCAGACCACCGCTGCCCGCTTGCAGGAAAAGCTGCTGAAACCGGAAGTCCGGCAGAAAGGCAAGGAGCAGGTCAAGGAGAAAGCACGGGATTCCGTTCTGCAACTGCTGAACCGCTTGCAGACAGAACAAACCCAACGGAAGCCATCTGCGCCGCCCACCGCCGAAAAATCAGAAACACGAGGTGATGTTTATTGAGCAAAGAAGTCAATCAAGAAGAACGCGCTCCCCGAACCATTACCGATGTGAAGGAAATGCTGTCCAAGCACTCCAACGGCGAGATCCAGCGGACGATCCAAAACTGCATCACGATTCTGCAGAACGACCATGTGCTTGCCGATGCCATCCGGATGAACTTGTTGAGCGAGCGCATCGACATTGTAAAGCCTGTGGGTTGGCCCCGCTCCGGCAAGACGCTGAACGACACCGACATGAAGTATATTCTGCGCCGGATGGAGAAATACGGCATCTCCAGCGAAAAGAAGATCGAATCTGCTATCAGCATTGTTGCCAACGAGAACCGCTATCATCCCATCCGGGACTACCTGAACGGCCTGAAATGGGATGGAACAAAGCGGATAGCTCACGTCCTGCACCACTTTCTCGGTGCTGCGGAGGACGAGTACACTTGCGAAGCCATGAAAATCTTTCTGCTGGGAGCCATCAAGCGAGTATTCCAACCGGGATGTAAATTTGAAACCATGCTCTGTCTGGTGGGCGGTCAGGGTGCGGGGAAGTCCACCTTCTTCCGTCTGCTGGCCGTTAAGGACGAGTGGTTCTCGGATGACCTGCGGCGGCTGGACGATGACAACGTGTACCGCAAGCTGCAAGGTCACTGGATCATCGAAATGTCAGAGATGATCGCCACCGCCAACGCTAAGAGCATCGAGGAGATCAAGAGCTTTCTCAGCAAGCAGAAGGAAACCTATAAAGTCCCCTACGAGACCCATCCTGCCGACCGTTTGCGTCAGTGTGTTTTTGCTGGTACGACAAATCGGCAGGATTTTTTGCCCCGTGACCGCACGGGCAACCGCCGTTTTATCCCCGTCCCGGTGGATGCGGAACTGGCCGAAGCTCATATTCTGGACAACGAGGAAGATTCCCGTGCCTATATCGACCAGCTTTGGGCAGAAGCCATGACCATCTACAACAGCGGTAATTACAAGCTGGCGTTCAGCCCTGCCATGCAGGAAACGCTGCAGGCCCACCAGCAGGACTTCATGCAGGAGGATGCACAGGCTGGTATGATTTATGCCTTTCTGGAGGACTACACGGGTGACCGGGTGTGTTCCAAGCAGCTTTACGCGGAAGCACTGGGCAACACCAATATCCCGGCAGAGTGGGAGACCCGTGCTATCTGCGAGATCATGAACACAGGAATTTCGCGCGGCGATATTCAAGGCTGGCAGGCTCATAAAACCGCCAAGCGTTACCCGAAGTACGGCGTTCAGAAAGGCTGGGAGCGCGTAACCAGCCCCGAAACCGGGGCTGAAAATTTCTCCGAAATAACGGATGTAGAAGCTAAGCAGCTGGGCTTTCCCTTCTGACGAGCAGCGGTTACACGTTTAGTTACAGATTCGGTTACACCTCAGTTACGGCGGAAAAGCCGTATGGCTGCTGCGTTTTCCTCTTTCTGTAACCATGTAACCTTAAAAAGAGAAGAAAAAGTATAAAGCTCACCGGATGCCCTGTGTGCAGAAAAAGAGAGTTTTCCTGCCCGGTTACAGGCGTTCGGTTACAAGGAATTGGAGGTCTGCCTATGAAGGAAGTTCGCGTTTGCGGAGCAATGAAAGCCCCAGTGGGGCTTTTAAGCGACAGAACGGTCTTGCGCAGCAAGATGGAGGGGCCCGCCCCGACAAGTTCGCGTTTGCGCAGCGAAGCGGAGCAATGAAAGCCCCAGTGGGGCTTTTAAGCGACAGAACGGTCTTGCGCAGCAAGATGGAGGGGCCTCGCCCCGACAAGTTCCGGTTTGCGTAAGAATCGGGTGTGTGGTGGATGAGTGTAGACCTGCAAAGAGCTGCATCAAAAAGCGGATTTATGAATCTGCAAACGGACAGCCGGAACTTTCCACCGCAGAAGAAGTAAATGTGAAAAACATGGAGGCTTTCTTATGAACAAATTGCTTTCCTGCCACTATAACATGGATACCAACCGGGTGGAAGCCCGATTTGCGGACGGCTCTGCCGTTGCCATCGACTGCATCGCCGTGGAGGACGAATACGGCAACACCTCGGCACAGCAGGCAGAGCTGGACTGGCTGCTATACAATAAGCCTTTGGAGTATGCCCAGATGGTGTTGAGCGGCGAGATTGAGCATTATCTCTCACTTGGTTGCGACCACGGCAGGCTGGAAGATCAATGATATAACAAACACAGCCCCGCTTTGGTGAAGGAGAAGCCAAAGCGGGGCTGTATTCAATGAAGGAGAAATGAAGGGAATATCAGGTTACAGATTCAGTTCAAACTGTTCTGCCGTGATTGTTGCTTTGCCATCGGCAGCAAAGGTGATGCCATCGGCAGACTGGGGGGTGTAGATCCATGCGGTCATGGTCTGCTCACCATCGTTGGCGAAAACTTCGATGCTGTTCTTATCCAGCAGGATGCGGAGCTTGAGCGCACCGTTCTGGCTGCGCACCTTGCAGCTGCGGCGGTGAACGATGTCGGCACGGGAACCGGCATAGCTGCGATCCAGCGTCAGCTGCGAGGTGTAGGGATCGTAGGTCAGGCTGGTGTGATGATCTGCATCGGCGGCCAGCTTCAGGGTGAAGGAGCGGTATTCGCCGGGCTGCACCGTGATGGTCAGGTCGGCCACACGACCCTTGATGCCCTCCAGCGTTGTTTCGCTTTGCACCGTCACATTTTCGTGGAAGGTGCGCTTACCGTGGACGGCATCCAGCTCCCGCACGGGGGTCTGAATAATGCGCCCATCCTTGATATGCAGCTCCCGGGGGCAGATGGTCTGTCCGAACCACTTGCAGCCCTGGGGCTTATCCTCGGTGTCCGACCAGGTCTGCAGCCATGCGGTCATGATCCGGCGGCCATCCGGGGCAAGGGTGGTCTGGGTGGCGTAGAAGTCGATGCCGCCGTCCATCAGCTGCACATTTTCCTTGGTGAAGGTGTGGGTGGCTTGGTCGTAGCTGCCGATGAAGGCAATCACGTTGTGACCGTTGTGGAACTCGCCCTTGGGCAGCATCTCCATGGGCCCCAGCATCAAGACCTGCTTGCCGTCCAGCGGGAAGAAGTCCGGGCACTCCCACATTTTGCCGTACTGATTGTTGCAGCGTTCCAGCACCGTGACAAAGTGCCAGTCGAAACCGTCCTTGCTCTGGAACAGTGCCGCTGCGCCGCTGCCGTCCTCGGCCAGGCAGACGGTGACGACAGAGTAGGTGCCATCGGCCTCACGCCAGATCTTGGGGTCCCGGAAATCAAACTTACTGAAGCCTTCCGGCAGGTCTTTCTGGGTCAGCACCGGGTTGCAGGCAGGCTTTTCGTAGTTGAGACCGTCACCGATGGCAATGCTCTGGGTCTGGATATCCCGCATCTCCCCATTGGGCTGCTTTTCTGCAATCACGCTGGTGTACATCAGCAGCTGCTTGCCGTCATCCATCACGGTGGCAGAGCCGGAGAAGCAGCCGGGGCCGTTGTCCACCGGGGAATCCGGTGCCAGCGCACAGGGCAGATACTCCCAGTGCAGCAGGTCGGTGCTGACGGCGTGACCCCAGTGCATGGGCGCCCACCGCACATCGTAGGGGTTATACTGATAGAACTGGTGATACTTCCCTTTGTAATAAGAGAAACCGTTGGGGTCGTTCAGCCAGCCCACATAGGGGGTCATGTGGTAAGCAGGGCGTTCCGCCGGGGAAATGGCAGCACCGTGCTCGGCCTCGTAGGCACGGGCTTTTTGTAAAGTCAAATCGTTCATGGAATCCTCCAAAGGAAAGAATTCTTATGCGTAGTAAGCATCCAGATATTTCTGCATAATGCCCAGATAGTCGGACAGGCCGTAGTCTTCCAGCTTGCTCAGATATTCGTTCCACTCTGCATCCGTAGTGCCGTTCATGATCCAGTCGGCCTTCTGCGTATTCATGTAGGTCTGCAGATCTGCCTGCAGGTTAGAGACCTGCTCGGTGTCCTCGCTGCTCATAAAGACATTGGGATAGACATAATCGTTGTTCATATCCGGGGTGTAGATATCCTTGATCCAGTCCAGACGGTACTGTGCATCGTCCGGGCAGGTAACGTATACACCATAGTAATCATCCAGAACCGCCAGAGGTCCGCTGACACACTGCGCTTCACGGACTTCCACGGGAGAAGCATCGCCCAGAGGAGCGTGCTTCAGCATGGGCTCGCCCTTATCGTTGGTGGACAGTTCAAAAATGTTAAAGCCTTCCGCATCGCCGTAGGTACCCCAGTTGTTCTGAGGAGACTGGAGGGGCGCGTACATCTGATCCAGCCATGCACAAACCAATGCGGGGTTATCCGCCTTTGCGGTGACAACGCATCTGCCGCGGGCAAAGCCGCTGGTGAAAGAGCCGTTCTGCGGAGTGATATTCCGGGTATCAGCGGTCAGGGCAGGCAGCGGCTCCCAGTCGGTCAGGTTGTCAATGTTGGCAACATCCCAGCTGAAGCAGACGCCATAGCGGCCAGCCTTGCCCTTGGAAACATAGGTGGACCACTCCTGCGTGAAGCACTCCGGGTCAATGAGCTTCTCGGCATACAGCTTGTGCAGCCAGTCCAGACCATCACGGTAGCCCTGCTGGGTGGCGGCACAGATGACTTTCCGGTCGTTGGTAACGGCGATATGGCGGTCTTTGTCTGCATCGCCGTAGCCTTCGCCAAAACCATTGATGAGGATGCTGGGGTCCTGATCGCCGTTGTTGACGATGCAGGACATGGGGATGATGTCGCCGTCAATGCCATACTCTGCCTTGATAGAAGCAGCGTTATCACGGAATGCAATCAGCACCTGCTCAAACTCGTCCACCGTGGTGGGCATCGACAGACCGAGGAAGTTCAGCCACTTGGTATTGATGAAGCTCATGTTGCCAATGGTCTGGATGGCGGTCTTTTCTGAGCCGAGCTGCTCGATCCAGGGCAGTGCCCAGATGTGGCCATCGCTGTCGGTGCACATGGTGCGGTACTCCGGGTACTGCTCAAAGACCTTCTGGAGATAAGGCATATTGTTGTCAATGTAGTCTTCCAGATTGAGGATGACACCCTGATCTGCGTAGCGCAGCAGATTGCTGTCGGTAAAATCAGCAGTAAAAACAAAATCCGTCAGGGTGTTGGGGTTGGACATATTCAGGGTGATCTTATCGCTCCACTGGTCGGACTGGATGGCGGTCCAGTCGATGTGCACATTGGTCTGCTCTTCCAGACGCTTGAAGATGGTGCGGTTGTTCGGCTCGGGTTCGCTGCCCACAGGGAAGCTGGTCATACCGGTAAAGGTGACCTTTTCAGACAGCGGAAATGTAACGGCACCGGTCACGTCCACAGCTGCGGCAGCAGAATCGCCGCTGCCGGTGGATTTGCCGCCGCCACAGGCAGACAGAGCAGCGGCAGAGCCCGCCAGAGCGCAGACCTTGAGGAAGTTGCGGCGAGAGATCAGCTTTTTCATGGTATTTTCTCCTTTTTCATGTTTCTTTTTTCGTGTAACAGATGAGCGTACCTGCTTATAAAATTCTGGAATATCCTCAGCCCTTAATGGAACCAGCCATGATGCCGGCATCAAAATACTTCTGGAAGAAGGGATACATCACCAGCAGCGGCAGACTGGAAATAATAATGGTTGCATATTTGAGCAGCTCTGCCATCTTCGCACGTTCGGCAGTACTCTGGATATCTGCGATCATGCCGGATTCCGGCTGGCTCTGGATCAGGATGGAACGCAGCACCAGCTGCAGCGGCTGCTTCGATGCGCTGTTCAGGTAGATCATGGCGTCAAAGTAGCTGTTCCACATTGCCACGAACTGCCACAGAGCCAGAACTGCCACCACCGGCATACAGACGGGCAGCAGGATCTTGAAGAAGTAAAGCATCTCGCTGGCTCCATCCACATCCGCAGCTTCACGCAGCTCACGCGGGATGCCTTGATAATAGGTACGGGCAATGATCATGTTCCACACGCTGAATGCTCCCGGCAGAATGACCGCCCACATGGAATCCAGCAGACCCAGATTGTTGATGAGCAGGTAGGTGGGGATCAGACCGCCGCTGAAAAACATCGTGATCACAAACAAGGTGTTGAAGATTGCTTTACCTTTGAAGTCCGGCAGCGACATGGGATAAGCGGCAAGCATCGTCACAGCTACCGAGATGATGGTGAAGATGATCGAGTAAAGTATTGCGTTCTTGAAGCCGACCCAGATCTGCTTGTCCGAAACGACACGCTGGTAAGCATCCAGACTCCACTTGCTGAAATCAAAGGAGATACCCTTGTTTTGCAGAGTGACCGGGTCCATAAAGGACGCGATGACGATGTAGATCATCGGAACGATGATCGCCAGCAGGAACAAGCCCAGAAGTGCGTAGCCGCAGTACAGGATGATCTTATCTTGTCTGGTGTAGAGGGCCATTTTTGATTTTTTCTGTTTTGCCATGGTAAACCCCTCCTTACAAGCCCTTGCCATCGTTCATTTTGGCAACGATCTTGTTCACTGCGATCAGCAGGATGACGTTGACAACGGTGTTGAACAGACCGACTGCCGTGGAAAAGCTGTAATCGCCGTCCAACAGGCCCTTTTTATAAACGTACGTTGCAATGATCTCGGCAGTGTTCAGGTTCAGGTCGGTTTGCAGGGCATAGGCTTTTTCAAAACCGATGCTCATGATGTTGCCTGCCTGCAGGATAAACTGAATCACGACCATATCCTTAATGGCGGGCCACTCCACCGTCATGATCTGCTGGATCAGGTTTGCGCCGTCGATCATCGCAGCTTCCTTCAGATCTTTGCTGGCGTTAGAAAGGGATGCGGTGTACATGATGGATGCCCAGCCGGCACCCTGCCAGATGCCGCTGATGATGTAGATGGGGCGGAATGCTTCCGGCAGCGTCATGAAGTTGATGCTGGTGTGAAGCAGGCCGTTCACCGGGCCGGTGACACTCAGCAGCACCCGGACGATGCCGCACAGCACGATGACCGAGATGAAGTTGGGCATATACAGCACCAGCTGCACCTTCTGCTTGATTTTCTTGCTCTCGATACGGTTGAGCAGGAATGCCAGCAGAATGGGGATCGGGAAGCCCCACAGCAGGCCGTAGACGCTCAGCTTCAGGGTGTTGATCAGATAGCGCTGGAAGTCCGGCGAGGACATGAAGCGGGTAAAGTTTTTGAAGCCTACCCACTCGCTGCCCCAGATACCTTTGAAGGGATTGTACTTCTGGAATGCGATCAGCACACCGCCCATGGGAGCGTACTTGAACACCAGCGTCAGCGCCACGGCAGGCAGCAGGAACAACAGGTAAAGCTGCCAATGCCGTTTGATGTAGACCCATGTGTTGTGCAGCTTGCGTTCTGCTGTCAGCACAGCCGTTTCCGGCGAGGCCGTCTTTGCTTTCATGAATCATTCTCCTCCTTTTGATTTGTGTTTTACATTTGCACCTTTGAATTTTACGTTTTTCACTTCAATTGTGCAAATGTAAACTTCCTTGATTCATTTATACCACTCAAGCAAGCGAATGTCAACGATAATTTATGGTATACATCGACAATTATTGTGGATTTGTACAGATGCACAAATCCGAACGTGCGCAAATATGCAAAATGATGATTTGCATTTTTGCATTTGACTAATTTGTGCATTTGCACTATACTGGAGTCATAAAGAATAAGATCCGTCACCAGACTTTATCTATAAAAGAAAGAACATCCGCCTCTATATTATAAAGAAAGAGGATGACTTATGGCAACCAAGGTCACCATTCAGGATATTGCAAGCGAACTGCAGCTTTCCCGCAACACCGTTTCAAAGGCCATCAACAACACCGGTGTGCTGGCAGATGCCACACGGGAGAAGATCCTGCGCAAAGCCGCCGAAATGGGCTATAAGCAGTTCGCCTATCTGCCGCTGTTTCAGGAAGACGCTGCAAAAGCAGCGCCTTTCATTCTGCCGAGTGACAAACGGGAGATCGCCATGCTGACGACCCAGTTTCTGAGCAGCTCTCACTTTTCCTCCATGATGCTGGATCGTTTCCAGTCGGAAATCGACCATCTGCACAGCGGCATGACCATTCATCGCATTTCTCCCATAGAGCTGAAAGAGAAAAAACTTCCATCTTCTCTCAACATCCAGCGCACAGCCGGCATCATCTGCTTTGAAGTATTCGACTATGACTACGCACAGATGCTGTGCGATCTGGATGTTCCGCTGCTGTTTGTAGACACCCCTGTGATGGAGATGCGTCCTTCTCTTAAAGCCGACCGCCTTTATATGGAAAACCGCACTGAGATCCAGAATGCGGTGGTCCACATGGCCCAGCGCGGCAAAAAACGCATCAGCTTTGCGGGGGATAAAAACCACTGTCAGTCCTTCTTTGAGCGTTATATGGCTTATAAGGATGCAATGGAGTACCTTGGTCTGACAGAAGGCCTGAGCACCTGTGCGATGCCATCTGGACAGCAGAACTATCCGGCATCCCTGTACGAAACCATCCGTCGGTTCAAAACGATGCCGGAGGCCTTTGTCTGCGCCAATGACTTTGTTGCCATGGATCTGGTCAAGGCATTGAATGAGCTGGGGTATTCGGTTCCCGATGATATCTGGATCTGCGGCTTCGATGACAGTCAGGAGGCTTCCTACTTTGCCCCCCGTCTGACTTCGATCCATATCCATGAACAGATCATGGGCTACACCGCTGCCAATCTGCTTATGACCCGCATCGAAGAGCCATCGCTGAACTATCGCACCGTCTATACGGAAACCAACCTGATCCTGCGCGAATCCACAGGAGATTGAGCGAAAGGAGAACCCCCATGCGTGATCTGTGCAATACGGACAAGCCGCTGTTTGCTGTGCTGACGAAATTGACTTACAGTGCTTACCTGAACATCTTATGGCTCGTGTGCAGCCTGCCCATCGTTACCATAGGGGCTTCTACGACCGCCTTGTTCTACGTCACACTCAAAATGGCGGAAGATCGGGACGATGGTCTGACCCGGATGTTTTTTAAGGCGTTCCGGGAAAATTTTAAGCCTGCCACAAAACTCTGGCTTATCCTGCTGGCAGTCGGCAGTTTCCTGGTTGCGGATGGCTTTGTGCTGCGCCGAATGTGGAGCGAAAACATTTTCTGGACACTGCTCACTGCAGTGCTTATTGGTGCGGCAGTTCTGTACGGCATCGTTCTGCTGTATGCCTTTCCTCTGCTGGCACGGTTTGAAAACACCACCTTCGGCATCCTGAAAACAGCGTTTCTCGTGGGTGTCCGGTATCTGTTTTGCACCCTGCTGATGGCGGCGATCTATGGCATCATGGGGTACGTCATGGTGTTTGTGTTCACGCCCGCATTCCTGCTGGGCATGGGCTTCTGCGCCATGCTCTGCTCCTTTCTGATGCTTCGGATCCTCTATCTGATCGGTGGAGACCCTGATGCAGTACACGAGGAATACGACCATGACAAAAACTGACCGGGATACGCTCCGCTCCCTCCATGGGCGCAAAAAGTGGGAGCACATCTGGGCATATTACAAGCTGCCCATTGCGATCGTGCTCATCGTCGTCTATATCCTTGGCTATGCAGCCTACCGCCATGTGACGAAAAAAGAGGATGTGCTTTACCTTGGTCTGGTAAATATCACTGCCGGGTCTGATCTGACGGAACAGCTTACCACCGGCTTTGCCGAGGCGCAGGGTCTGACCAAAAAGCAACAGGTCGATCTGCTGTCCGGCTTGCTGCTCAGTGAAAGCGAACACGCAGAGGAGCAGTATGTATATGCTTCGGAGATGAAGCTGCTGGGTGCAGTCAGTGCCCAGCGGTTAGATGTTGTTCTGATGGACGAATATGCACGGGATCGACTGTTGGCAGATGATTATTTTCTCGATCTGCGGACGCTGGATGCGTCTTTCCATGCACTGTTGGGTCTGAACGCCGGTGGGACCGTGCTGGATATTTCGGACACGCCGTTTGTCAGGCAGGCAGGTTTTTCTGGCAAGGTCTATCTTGGGGTGGTGCAGAATGCACCGCACCCGGAGCGTGCAGCCGCTTACATTCATTATCTGTTCCAGCGGTGATCGTTGGGTTTTAGCTTATAGGATAAAAACAAGGAGAAAACGTATGGACATTTTAACGATTGGTGAAGTTTTGATCGACCTGACCCAGACCGGTAAGGATGCGCGCGGCATCCCGCAGTTTGCCGCAAACCCCGGCGGCGCCCCGGCAAATCTGGCGGTGGCTGCTGCCCGGCTGGGCGCACAGACTGCCTTCATCGGCAAGGTGGGTGCGGATGCCTTTGGCCGCTACCTGAAAGAGGTTCTGGCGCAAAACAAGGTGGATGTTTCCGGCGTAGCTGTGGATGCAGACCACCCCACCACCATGGCGGTGGTCTCGGTGGATGCCACTGGTGAGCGGGATTTCAGCTTCTACCGCAGTGCTAACGCTGACGTGATGCTGAGCAAAGAGGACATCCCGGAAGAAACTCTCAAAGCGGCAAAGATCGTGCATTTCGGCTCGGTCAGCCTAACCGCCGACCCTTCCCGCACCGCTACGCTGGACGCTGCTGCCCGCGCCAAAAAGCTGGGTGCTGTCATTACTTATGACCCCAATTACCGTGCCAACCTCTGGAAGAACAAAGAGGATGCCATTGCCCAGATGAAAGCACCCCTGCCGCTGGTGGATATTCTGAAAGTTTCCGATGAAGAACTGCCCCTGCTCACCGGCACCACCGACTGCGAAAGCGGCACGGCACAGCTGGCACAGAACGGCATCCGGCTGATTTTCGTCACCCTGGGTGCAAACGGCGTATTCTACCGCTTTGGGGAGAAAACCGGCCATGTGGCGGGCGTGCCCTGCAAGGTGGGCGACACCAACGGCGCAGGCGACACCTTCTTTGGGGCTGCCCTGTCCAAGCTCTGCAAGGAGGAGCTGGACACCCTGACGGTGGACAAGCTGGAAGGCATTCTGGCCTTTGCCAACAAGGCAGCCAGCATTACCACCAGCCGTCACGGCGCTATCCCCGCCATGCCCACCCTTGCAGAAGTGGAGGGCTGAACCATGGCAGCAAAACAGGAATTTGCGTCCCGGTTTGCCAAGCACAAGGACGAGCTGGAATGGCTGTTCATGGAACTGTACCACAACCGGGAAGGGCTGGAGGTTCTGGAACAGGAGATGGCAGAAGCCTACAATGCCCGCAGCGCCGAGCTGAAAGCACTGGACAAGGCACGCTCTGCCGACCCGGATTGGTACAAGCGGGGCAATATGTTCGGCATGACCATGTACACCGACCTCTTTGCCGGGAACTTAAAAGAACTGGCAAAGAAGCTGCCCTACCTCAAGGAGCAGAAGCTGACTTATCTGCACCTGATGCCCCTGCTGCAGATGCCCCACCCCCACAACGATGGCGGCTATGCGGTGGAGGATTTCGATACCGTAGACCCGGCACTTGGCACCAACAAGGATCTGGAAAACCTGACCCGGGAGCTGCGGAAAGCCGGCATCAGCCTGTGTCTGGATTTTGTTATGAACCACACCGCCAGTACCCACCGCTGGGCCATGGCGGCAAAGGCGGGCGACCCGTGGTTTCAGGCCTATTACCACCTCTACGAGGACCGTACCATCCCCGACCAGTACGAGCAGACTGTGCCCCAGGTGTTCCCCAACACCGCGCCCGGCAACTTTACATGGTGTGAGGAGATGCACAAGTGGGTATTGACCACCTTCCACGACTACCAGTGGGATCTGAACTACGCAAACCCGGCAGTGTTCGTGGACATGACCAAGAGCATCCTGCACCTGGCCAACCTCGGCGTGGAAGTGTTCCGCATTGATGCGGTGCCCTATATCTGGAAGCAGCTGGGTACTACCTGCCGCAATCTGCCGCAGGTGCACACCATCGTGCGGATGCTCCGCATGGTGCTGGAATGTGTCTGCCCGGCGGTCATCCTCAAGGGCGAGGTGGTCATGGCACCCAAGGAGCTGGCGGCATACTTCGGCACGCCAGAAAAGCCGGAATGCCACATGCTCTACAACGTGTCCACCATGGTCAACCTGTGGAGCGCTCTTGCCAGCCGGGACACCCGGCTGCTGAAAGCGCAGCTGGATGCCCTCCACGCCCTGCCGGACAACTGCTGGTTCGTGAACTATCTGCGCTGCCACGATGATATCGGCTGGGGTCTGGACGAGGCGGTGGAAAACCGGCTGGGCATCGAACCACAGAAGCATAAAGAATATCTGTACCACTTCTATGAGGGCAATTTCCCCGGCAGCTGGGCAAAGGGCGAGCTGTACAATTACGACCCTGCCACCGGCGATGCCCGCAGCTGCGGCACCACCGCCAGCCTGTGCGGCGTGGAACAGGCCCTGGAAAAGAACGATAAAACCGCACTGGACTATGCCGTGAAGCGCGACCTGCTGTTGCACACTGCTATGGCCTTTTTGCAGGGCTTCCCCATGCTGAACTGCGGTGATGAGATCGCGCAGCGCAACGGCTGGGATTACAAAAACGACCCCGACCGTGTGGAGGACAGCCGCAACCTGCACCGCAGCAAATTCAACTGGGAGGACGCCAAGCAGCGCACCCGGAAAGGCACGCTGCAAAACGCTCTGTGGCAGGGCATGGAAGAACTGCGCAAAATGCGTGCAGACGAGTGCTTCAGCCCGGATGCATGGGTGACCACATGGGACAGCCACAACCCCGGCGTGCTGGCGCTGGTACGCAAGCGCGGCGAGGAAACGCTGGTGGGACTGTTCAACTTTACCGAGTACCCGGCAGGCGCCAGTCTGGACGCTCTGGGCGGCAAGTATAAGACCGCCGACGGCAAGCCGGTCTGGCTGGCGGATGTGGAACTGGAACCCTATCAGGCGCTGCTGGTAAAAAACAAATAAGTAAAACGAGTCATCCGGCTCTCTCTTTTTGCCAAAGTTTTCATTGTTTTTTCTTGCATGCTGCTGAAAGTGGCGTGTTCTCAAAAGTTCGCGTTTGCGAAGCGCAGCGGAGCAAGTTTTTGACTTTCTATCGCTACATAACGAACCCGAACCAAGGCCATCCCGGAAGGGATGGTCAGGTTCAGGTTGTTGTGTGGCGATTTTTTATTGTCAAATCTGGCACCGCACCTTGAAAACCGCATGACCGTCTGCATGGGATACCCGGCGATGACCCCCAAGTGGGAGAGCCGGAAAACGTCGCCGGAAGGGGGCAGGAAATCCATGCAGGGAGAGCGGCACACCCAATATCAACTGGTCAAAATGGCCAGTTGATGTGGTGAATGACACAAAGCGTCATTTCCCAGAAGGGTCTTCTGCGTTATGGCTCACCTCATGTAGACATTTTGTCCACACGAGGTGAATTGCCGCAGCCTAAATCAATGTGGACAAATTGTCCACATTGATTCTACCCGTGTTACGGCTGACCTCAACTTGACATTTTGTCAAGCCACGGTGAAATCTGGTGAATACTGCTTTTCAGTACTTACCAAATTGCTGTAACGTGGTCACTCTGTGCTAGGTTACGAGAACCGTAACTCACCACTCAACCATAACAGAGAAAGTTTAGTTGGTGGTCATTTTGACCATCAACCAAATAATCGCAACGCTTTATTGCGTGAAAGTGGCGGTTATCATTTTGATAATCACCACGCATCCGTAACATTTTGGCTGAATAATGCTTTTCATTATCCACCATCCACCCATAACTGCCAAAGGAGGATGCCTATGACAACAGAACAATGGGAACGCGAAAATCAGGACACTCTGATGGAATATTTCATTGATGGCGACCCCAGTGTGCGCAGAATCCAATGTGAATACTGCCGCAAGGTCATCTACACCCAGACGCGCAACCGCAAATATTGCAGTTTTCAGACCTGCGGCCACAAGATGCTGAATCTGCGTAAAAGCCTTAAAAAGCGTGCCGAACGTGGAACGTATACCTGCGCTTGCTGCGGGGAGCAGTTCTTACCGATTCGGGCAGATGCCAGATATTGCAGCAATGCCTGTCGGCAGAAAGACTACCGCCATCGTAAAACAGCCGCACACACTTCTCTTTGAGGAACTTGACAAAGTTTTTCAAGCTCCTTATCCACGCTCGCTTTTATCTCGTAAAGTGGCACTTCCCATTTTGGGAAGTGCCACTTTACCGTAACACCTAATCGCTCACTCCCAAATCCCCAAAATGGGAATTTGGGCGATTATCTGAAATCAGGTTACGCTTTCCGTAACTTGATTTGTAGCCCCCTGCCGAATCAGGTCCCCAAGATGATAACTTTATTGCATCCGTGGCAGAGCCACCGGAGTTATCATTTTGAAAACTTTGGTTTTACCTGTAACACGTCACTCCCACTCGTAAAAATCAGTGGGTCAAAATGGCCCACTGAAAAAGCCGGACGAGCTGCGGGCAGGGATTCGCAAATCTTTGACCACCAGCTTGCCAAAATCAACGGGCCAAAATGGCCCGTTGAAGGGAGTCAAGGGGGAACGCCTTGCCCAGTGATATGATGCTGTGCGTCATATCCTACTGGGTATTATCTGGCGCAAAACGGCGGCAGATCCAGCAGCTCCGCTGCTGCGATTTCCCTGCCAAGATGTTGAAATGGAGGGATGTCTATCTGAAATTGACACGACACAACGGACGAGCCGGAACCCACGGCACCTATAATCCCCAAGCACAATGACCGCAGTTTCAACCTTGCCAACAGTGAGCACATCGACCCGGAACGAGCCAAGGGCAACATCTACTGGGACTGCTTCCACGGTTTCCGTTCGGCTCTCGCTCCACCCGACCCGGATGATCTGGCGGCGACCTTCTCGGATGTGGAACGTCAAGTTCTTACGAAACCCACTACACGGCTTTTGGTTGGAAGACCAGAACGAGCGAACGCCAGATCCGGCACACGGAACGTAACCGCTCCATTCCTGACCTGCTGTCCAGCCGCAAGACCCTGCCCCGGAAGAAACCATCTATCAGCTGGGAACAAAGGACGACCATGCTTCGGGCGAAGTTCTTCTGGCGGTCGTGACCGAATTCATCGAGGAGTTCAAGGCAAGGTTCGGAGACCATGTTCATGTTTTGGATTGGGCATTGCATCTGGATGAAAGTACACCGCATATCCACGAACGTCATGTGTTCGACTGCGAGAACAAGTATGGTGAGGTGGCACCCCAGCAGGAAAAGGCACTGGAAGCGTTGAGTTTTGAGCTGCCTGACCCGGGCAAACCCCTCAGCCGCCGCAACAATCGCAAGATCACTTTCGATGCAGCCTGCCGGAAGATGCTGTTTGAGATTGCAAAGCGGCACGGGCTGGAATTGGAGGAAGAAGCGGAGTACGGCAACCGCAAATATCTGGAAAAACAGGACTTCATCCTCGCCAAGCAGAAGGAGCAGCTTACCGCCCAGCAAAGCAAGCTGGACGAATTGACCTTGAAAGTTTCGGACATGGAAAACCTACTGGAAGATGTTTCGGCTGCGGCCTATGACAAGGCGGTGGAGGTCGTGACGGACGTGGTACGCACCGAGACCCGCAAGGAAGATATGCGGATGATCGAGGACACGAAGAAGTGGGTGCTGTCCCCGGAACGCAAGGCTCCGCAGGCTACGAGAGAGTATGCAGCGCACCGTTTGGACACCGTGCTGGACAAGTTCCTCAAGACCATGCAGACCACCGCCATTCGCTTGCAGGAAAAGCTGCTGAAACCGGAAGTCCGGCAGAAGTGCAAGGAGCAGGTCAAGGAGAAAGCACGGGATTCCGTTCTGCAACTGCTGAACCGCTTGCAGGCAGAGCAGATGCAACGGAAACCCGGAGATATACCCGCTGCGGAAAAATCAGAAAATCGTTTTCAATAATAGTACGAGGTGATGTTTATTGAGCAAAGAAGTCAACGAAGAACGCACTCCCCGAACCGTTGCGGACGTAAAAGAAATGCTGACCAAGCACTCCAACGGCGAGATCCAGCGGACGATTCAAAACTGCATCACGATTCTGCAGAACGACCATGTGCTTGCCGATGCCATCCGGCTGAACCTGTTGAGCGAACGCATCGACATTGTAAAGCCTGTGGGCTGGCCCCGTTTCGGCAAGACGCTGAACGACACAGACATGAAATATATCCTGCGGAGGATGGAGAAATACGGCATCTCCAGCGAGAAGAAAATCGAATCTGCTATCCGCATTGTTGCCAACGAAAATCGCTACCATCCCATCCGGGATTACCTGAACGGCCTGAAATGGGACGGCACAGGGCGGATAGCCCACGTCCTGCACCATTTTCTCGGTGCTGCGGAGGACGAGTACACGTGCGAAGCCATGAAGATTTTCCTGCTGGGAGCCATCAAGCGAGTATTCCAGCCGGGATGTAAATTTGAGACCATGCTCTGTCTGGTGGGCGGGCAAGGCGTGGGGAAGTCTAGCTTTTTTCGGCTGCTAGCGGTCAAAGACGAGTGGTTTTCGGACGACCTGCGGCGGCTGGACGATGACAACGTGTATCGCAAGCTGCAAGGGCACTGGATCATCGAAATGTCAGAGATGATCGCCACCGCCAACGCTAAGAGCATCGAGGAGATCAAGAGCTTTCTCAGCAAGCAGAAGGAAACCTATAAAATCCCCTACGAAACCCATCCTGCCGATCGTCTACGCCAGTGCGTCTTTGCTGGCACGACCAACCGGCAGGATTTTTTGCCCCGTGACCGCACAGGCAACCGTCGCTTCATCCCTGTTCCGGTGGATGCGGAACTGGCCGAAGTCCACATTCTGGACAATGAGGAGGAATCTCGCACCTATATCGACCAGCTCTGGGCAGAAGCTATGACCATCTACAACAGAGGCAACTACAAGCTGGCGTTCAGCCCCGCTATGCAGGAAATGCTGCAAGCTCACCAACAGGACTTCATGCAGGAGGATGCGCAGGCTGGCATGATCTACGCCTTTCTGGAGGACTACACGGGTGACCGGGTGTGTTCCAAGCAGCTTTACGCGGAAGCACTGGGCAACACCAATATCCCGGCAGAGTGGGAGACCCGTGCTATCTGCGAGATCATGAACACCGGAATTTCGCGCGGCGATATCCAAGGCTGGCAGGCTCACAAGACCGCTAAGCGTTACCCGAAGTACGGCGTTCAGAAAGGCTGGGAGCGCGTAACCAGCCCCGAAACCGGGGCTGAAGATTTCTCCGAAATAACGGATGCGGAAGCCCAGCAGATTGGCTTTCCCTTCTGATGGACAGCGGTTACACGGTCAGTTACAGGTTTGGTTACGCTGCAGTTACAGCGCAAAAACCGCATGATTGCTGCGTTTTCCGCTTTCTGTAACCATGTAACCTTAAAAAGATAAGAAAAAGTATAAAGTCCACCGAATGTCCTGCGTACAGAAAAAGAGAGTTTTCCTGCCCGGTTACAGGCGTTCGGTTACAAGGAATTGGAGGTCTGCCTATGAATATGAATCGGCCTGACATGACCGAAACTGTGAAATCCGAAAATTATACGAATAAGTTCTTGCAAAAGGACTCGAATCCCACTACAATGGAGTTGGTCACTCAAACCAATGCCGTCAAGTCTCCGACTGACAGCCCGGCAACCACCAAGCTGGTGTACACGGTGGAAGAGATTGCACGAATGCTGGCCATCAGTCTGCGCTCTGCTTACAACCTGTGCAACAGTACCACCGAATTCCGTATCCTGCGGGTAGGCGGAAGCATCCGCGTCCCGAAAGACAGCTTCGATGCGTGGCTTTACCGGGCAGCTTGATAAGGAGGCAAACAGTATGGCATATATTACGAAGCGCGGCAACTCTTACAGCGTCCGATACACCTACGAAGATGAGCACGGCAAGAGCTGCGACAAATGGGAAAGTTTTCCCACCAAAGAGGAGGCAACGAACCGAAAGAAGCAAATCGAACACGAGCTGGCGGCTGGCACTTTTCTGATTCCGT
>ENA-OQDT01000172-OQDT01000172.1-human-gut-metagenome-genome-assembly--contig:-NODE-172-length-41817-cov-4.610890_pt1 | contig 41817 bp, 37 predicted proteins | sample MGYA00242786_ERZ504617 | MGnify/ENA primary metagenome ERZ504617 (study PRJEB26092, sample SAMD00036337) | human gut metagenome | host: Homo sapiens | study: EMG produced TPA metagenomics assembly of...
GATGGAAAAGAAGAACAAGCAGAAGAAGATAGGGTATAGTTTCAAAGTTGAAGTAGTTGACGGTACTGGTGAAGTTGTAGACAATGGAGCTAAGGGAAACTCAAGTAATCCAAGTCATTGGCCATCTTACTATGAAAAAGCTAAAAAGGCTTGTAACATTATTATGAACTATTGCCAAAATAAAAATGCCTTTGGATCTAAAGAATCCCCATCCTATGAAAATACAGATATTTGGGCCATTTTTACAGCAGCTAGATGCGGCTATATTCCATATGGAGATACAAATTATTTTGACAAATGGTTTGCAAATACCAAAGAGTATTTGCAGTTACTTAAAAATCAGGGAACTGATGTTTCTCAATGGAAGACAACAGAACTTTCAAAATTAATTTTAGCTATTGAAGCTATTGGATATGATCCAAGGGACATTTCGTCTGTAGACCTTCTTTCGGCAGTTGGATCAAGAAAAAGCACAGAACTTACTTATACAACTGTATATGCTATTAATGCAATAAAAGCAGGTGGGTATACCGCTGACACTTTTAAAGATACAGAACTTAACCAATGGGCACATGATACAGCAAAAGCTTTGTCAAATGCCGAAGACAAAATTTTTGCAAATGCCGACAATACCATAGGATGGCAGCCACTTATTTTCTGGTACAAAAAGCCTGGTTACGATGATGTAACAGAAGCTGTAGACAAGGCATTACATAAGCTTCCAGCAATTGCACAACGTTCAACAGGTTCATTCTGTACACCAGGATTTGAAACAGGATGTATGTCTTATGGAAACAACGCATGGAATGATGCACAGGCAATGCTTTTTGCAGGAACGTTTGGTGTAAATGTTTTAGATTCTTCCAGTGGATATACTAAGAATGGAAACAATATTCTTGATGCATTCTTTGATCTGGTAGATGTAGATGATGTTCTTGACGGAAGTATTCATGGATTCACAAATTATGATGTTCCGCAGATTGCACGTGGTCTGGATGCATTTATCAGACAATATGAAAAAACATCCAGCTTCTGGGAATTTACAGACGTAACCGTTCCAACCAGATCCGTTAACGACATGATCCTTGCCCTTAACGATAACAGTTCGAAAAAAGACATCAAAGCAGCGAGAGAGGCTTACGATAAATTAGATGAAACTCACAAGGCAATCTTTAACAAGGATACACTCAGAAAGCTTCTTGCAGCAGAGACTGGTTCAGGTAATTCTATTGAAAAAGCTATGGCAGCCATTAATGCGATTCCGGCAGCGGATAAGCTGACACTGGATGACAAGGCGGCTGTAGAGAAGGCAAGAACTCTTTATGATTCACTGAATGATGAAGAGAAATCTGTAATTACAAATTACTCTAAGCTGACTGAAGCAGAGGCTAAGATCAGAGAACTTGAGAAACAGCAGGAGCAGAAAGATAAGGATAAGAAAGCAGTAGAGAAGGTTATCGCTGATATTGATGCGCTTCCTTCTTCTTCTGAACTGACTCTTGATCCGTATGTTCTGCAGCTTCTTGACCGCGTACAGGCAGAGTACAATGCTCTTACAGATGCGCAGAAAGCTCTGGTTACGAATTACAGTACGTTACAGTATCTGAGAAATCTGATTCCTGATCTGAAGGCTGCGGCTGCAGTTGTTGATAAGATCAAGGCAATCGGCGAGGTTACTTCCGATAATTATCTGAAGAAACAGGCTCTTGTAGTGGAAGCCAGAACGGCTTATGATGCCCTGACAGCAGATCAGAAGAAGCGTGTGACAAACTATGCAGAGCTTGAAAAAGCGGAGTTGTTTATCAGCAGACAGAGTACGGATGAGAAGGTTGCTTATGTGATCTCCTTTATCGATGAACTGAATATCACTACTTCATCTTCAGGTGCTCTTTCTGACGGACCTCTGAGACTGACAGAGAAGAATAACAATGTTCCGACAGAGAAAATCTGGAATGACTGGAAGGCTTATGTGGTAAATGCAAGAGCATTGTATGATACGCTTGATGACCAGCAGAAAGCCCAGGTTACAAATACAGCTTCTCTGGAGAAAGCAGAAGGTTATATTTACCAGCTGAAAGCCGATGCGCTCAAGGCAATGCTTAAAGCACTCCCGGATGCGCAGACAGTACGAGGATATGAGGCACCTCAGCCGACTACAGTTCCATCAGCACAGGAGGCAGCTTCTGTTGAAGAGGAACAGGCGGTACCGGCACAGTCTGAGGGATCTGATTTCTCAGATGGAAGTGCGGACGCATTCAGCAGTGATGAAGTTGATGAGCAGGCAGCTGAGACAGTGGATATCCCTCAGGCAGAATCAGCTGAAGATACTGAAGATGTCCAGACAGATGTTGATTTCTCCTCTGATGAAGAAGTTCCGGCAGCAGGTGATACCTCTAAGCGTGAACTTACAGAAGCAGAGCTGAAACAGATTGCAGAAGCCAAGAATGCTTATGACAGATTAACAGAAACAGAAGAGAAGAAATTCAGAAGCGAGAACACCGCACTGGTTGAGAATATGGAGAAGCTTCTTGCCATGGCACTGACTTATGAGAAAGGCCAGAGTGCATATCAGCAGTTCTTCGCAGATGAAGCAGCACAGATTTATGCAACAGTAAAAGATCACCCGGTAGACAGAGATTCCTACGCAGATGTTAAGGCTTTCCTTGACCGTTATGCTAAGGATTATCAGGGACAGGAAGATGCCATGGCAGGCCTGAAAGTCAAAGTCGGCAGTCAGGAGATGACTTTTGCAGAGGTTATCGCAGCACTGACGGCACAGGCTGACAAGGCAGGTAAGGACATTTCAGATGCACAGCAGGCAGATGAGTGGATCAGCAATCTTCCGACTGCTGTTACCAAAGAGAACATTGCAAATGTGGAAGCAGAGCTTGCAGCACTTCAGAAGCTGATCGACGGCATGAGCGTGGAAGGCAAGTCCTATATGTGGAATGCGAAGCAGTTAGGGCTGATCAAGACGATCGTGGCAGATTACCACATTGAACTTGCGGGCAAACAGGGTGCATTTAAGGCAGATATGCCTGCAGATCTTCAGACAAAGGCAATCAACTATAAGACTGTCCAGATCAGCTGGAGCAGCGTGGATAACGCAGACGGATACATGGTATACCGCAGAACAGCAGACAGCGGATGGAAGAAGATCGCATCCCGGGTAACAGACATTTCCTATAAGGATCAGAAAGCAGTTACAGGAACAACCTATTATTATACTGTTAAGGCGTACTCTTACGCATGGGGCGAGATGACTGTAAGCAGCTATGACAAAGATGGTGTTGCAGGAAAAGCCAGACTTGGCAAAGTAAAGATTGCTACGGCAAATTCTGAAAGCTACAGTACGATCCGCGTAACATGGAATAAGGTTTCCGGTGCAAATGGATACAGAGTATACCGTTCCACTTCAAAGGATGGCAAGTATACAGCGATTGGTTCCACTGCAAAGAACAGCGCAGTTACATTCCTAGATAAGAAAGCAGTTACCGGTAAGACTTATTATTACAAAGTACGTGCTTACCGCAATGTAAGCGGAAAGAAAGTATACGGAAGCTATTCAGCAACAGAGAAAGCAAAGGCAGTACTTTCTGCTCCGACCCTGTCCGCAGGCTCAACTTCAAAGACAGCAGTGCTTGAATGGAGTAAGGTAAAGGGTGCCGATGGCTATCAGGTATATGCCAGCGATTCCCAAAATGGTACCTATACCCGCATAAAGATCACCAAAGGTACAGGTGCGACAGACGAGAGCCTCCTCACCGGAAAGACCCGTTACTATAAAGTACGTGCTTACAGAAAAGTAAACGGAAAAGCAGTTTATGGCTCTTTCTCAAAGATTAAAAAAGTAACTGTTAAATAATAAAATCAGTATGCAGTGTGTTATCAACACACTGCATACCCCAAAAGAAGGTAAGAGAATGAAAAAAGCATTTATAATTATAATTTTATGTATGATTTTGCAAATTTTTACAGTTACTGTATATGCAAATGATAGCAATGTAAATATTGTAAGCGCTGATAATTATGAATCACGGGAATTTAATCAATGGAAGCGCGCTAAGTATGATTTTTCATTTAATGTATCTACCGAAAAGAAAACTATAAAGGCATTATGTAGTGCTGTGTTAACTGCAACTGGAACAGCAATTGGATCTTGCGGAGGTGAAGGAGCAGCTATAGCAGGAAGTGCAATTGGAGCGGGAATTTCTTCTTATGCGAGTGATTGTATAGAGGAACATTACGTAAATTCAAAAAAAAAGGGATATGGTACTTCAAATTACAGCTATGTATGGTTCAAAAATTGCGCGTGATTATATCGATATATTCAGATTCAGCAAGAACAAAATTAGTTTCTGAATATAAAATGTCTACAGATTCCTATCCTGTATAATTTATATATATGAATAAAATAAAAATATTTTTGCTGACTATTTCATTAATGTTTTTGGCGAGCCTGGCAGCTATATTTATATCAAGAGAATTTATATTCCACAATAAAATTTCAGATTTGAGCTGCCTGTTAAACATATGGAAAGATACTTATGGATGGAATTTTCTGATAAATGTAATAATCGCTCTGATAATTGCTGCAAAATTTGGAAAGAATGATACAAAAAAATAAGGCAGATGTCCTTTCTACCTGCTATATGACAGGGGGAGAGTCATCTGTCATTTTGTAATTTCAGGAATTGCGGGTGCTATTTTACCCGGATGTAATTTTTTAGATTAAAAACGCGGAGGAAACAAATGAATAAACAATGGATGGCACTGCTTCTCAGTACAGGAATTGCTGTGACCGCATGTCCTGTACCCGCAGCCCAGATGCCACCGGCTGAGCAGATACACGGGGAGGCAGAAGAAACTTCTGTCCCTGTACAGCATGATGATTCTGACGACAGAGAAACTGCGAATGAATTCCAGTCTGACACCGAACCATCTCAGTCAGAGACAGACGATGGCGCGGCCGGAAATGAAGAAGAAAATAATGAAGCCGGTGAAGAAAAGCTGGATATACCAGCCATGATTTCCTGTATTCAGGAAGCAGCGGCGCTCGAAGAAATTGATCTGTCCTCAGAAACGGTCTCGAAGTTCTTTCTTGCCAGTGACACCTATGACAGTCTGACAGAAGAGGAGCAGGCAGAAATTGATGCCGGAGTCAAAGAGGCTCTTGAAACTGTCCGAAACCGTATTGCGGCACTGATTTCTTCTGACAGTGGAGTGACCGCCACGGGAAATCCCTGGTATGTGCAGACCCATGTGCAGGAGAACCCGGATCAGGAACAGACTATACAGGAGCTCTCCGAAGCATATCCGGGGACTCTTCCACAGCTTCTTTATGATATAAATATTTCCTATACGGATATCCGTACAGGAGAAAGCTATCAGCCAATGACGATGATCTCTCTGACATTTCCTGTCCCGGATGGATATGAGAGTCTGACGAAACCGAGGGTTCTTAGAAGTACCGGGGATTCGTTTATGGAACTGACCCCTCAGACGACAGAAGATAACCGCTTCTATCTGGACAGTGCCAGAACTTTAAACCATCTGATTATTGCTGACTTCCCCGCAGGACTTCAGGGAATCTCTCTTAACAGTAAATCCGTTAAGATCAACCGGGGGCAGAAATACACCCTGAAGGTGGTCCCGGTACCGGAATCGGTTACGGAAGAGTATACAGTGACATGGAAAAGCAGTGACACTTCTGTTGCGAAAGTAAGCAAAAAGGGAGTTGTCACAGCAGTAAAGAATGGCAAAGCTACGATTACCGCTTCTGTAACACAACATCCGGAAATGACGGCCTCCTGTAAGGTAACGGTCATGCAGGGAGCAAATGCCCTGAAGAAATCGGTCAGTCAGGTTATGGCAGAGACCAGCGCCTATATGCGTGCAACAGATACCAATCCTTCTGTTGGCAGCGAATGGTATGTGCTTGGACTGGCGAGAGGCGGTTTAAGCCTGAAGGAGAAATATTTCTCTACCTATTATAATCACACGGCAAATTATATCGAGGAAAAGAAGGGAATCCTTACCAATACTTCCAAATATACAGAGTATTCCAAGAGAATCCTGGTCCTGACCTCAGAGGGGAAGGATGCCCGCAATGTGGGGGGTTACAATCTGTTTCAATATATCTCTGATCTCAGCCTTGTGAAGGAACAGGGATTAAACGGCCCGATCTGGGCACTCCTTGCCCTTAACTGCCACCCGGAATATTCTTTCCCGGAGAACCCGTCTGCGAAGGAGCAGAATTCGGAATCTGCGCTGGTGAATTTCCTGCTGCAGAGTGAACTCCCGGGTGGCGGATGGACGCTGATGGGGAGTAATGCAGATTCTGATATCACCGGCATGACACTGCAGGCGCTGGCACCGTATTATCATAAATCAGGTTATGAGAATGTGACTGCTGCCATTGACAGAGGGCTGAATAAATTGTCGGAAATGCAGAACGACAGCGGTGGATATTCCACGATGGGTGTGGAGACAGAGGAGTCCTGTGCACAGATCATCACGGCTTTATGCAGCCTTGGGATTGACCCGGAGACGGATTCGCGTTTCATCAAGGGCGGCCACTGGACAATAGAGAATCTTCTTTCCTATCATATCGATGGAAGTGGATTTATGCATGTAAAGGCGGGTGCCGGAAATAACGGCGGGGCGGCAGCAGGCACTCTGGACGGGATGGCTACGGAGCAGGGATATTACGCACTGGTTGCCTACCAGCGCCTGAAGGATGGCAAGACGAGCCTTTATGATATGTCAGATGTGAGTATCAAAAAAGGTGGCAAGGGAGATGGTTCCGGTACCGGTCTGAAAGAACCCACGCCGATTCCTACCCCGACGCCGGTTCCTGCCACAACACCGTCAGGCGGCAATACGAAAACGCCGGGTGGATCCGGGAAATCTCTGGGTGGTAAGTCTTCCGGCAGCAAAAGCTCCACGGGTTCCGAAAGCTCAGGAAAGGATAGTGGCTCCGGTTCAAAGGATTCTAAAAACAGTAAATCAAAGAACAGTAAGTCATCAAAGGATAAGAATTCGGGCGGCTGGGATTTCGAAGCAGAGCCTTATACAGAGTCGGAAGAGACTTCACAGATGGATACCGGTGAGGATGGATATCAGGAAACTGCCGGGGAGAGTGGAACCGGAAGTCTGACCTCAAAGAAGAAAGAATATGGTATGATCTTTGGTTTTGCGGCAGGCGGTGCTCTGGCGGGAGGACTGGCAGGCAGCGGCATTAAGGCCGGAGTGAGGGCTCTTATTAAGAAGCGGAGGAAGAAGAAATGAGGATAAAGAAAAAGGGACTTGCCCTGTGGCTTGCACTGTTTCTGGGGGTAAGTTCGCTCTCAGGTTGTGGCGGCGGGGATGACGGCATGACACAGCTTTCCGAAAAAGGAGCTGAGATCTTAAACAGCACGGAGGAAGATTCTGATACAGATGTGGAACCTTTGAAGCAGAAAACAAAGCTTCCTGAGGACGGAATCATCACCCAGGCACAGATGGAAACGATCGCCGGAAAGGACGAAAAGTATTATTTTACCGGAAAAACGGACAGCGGGATCAGTTATAAATGGACTTACAATGGAAGCCAGATTCAGAATCCGGTGGAGCAAAAACTTCTGGTACAGTGCAGTGAAGATGGAACAGAAGAGGTAAAGAAGCTTGCCAATGATGCGCCTTATGCGTTGAAAGTCACACTGGAGAAGATGAATCTGGCAGCGCCTGCGAAGCTGACCCTGAATCTGAAAGAAAAATGGGACGCGGATAAGGTTCTTTACTGTCTGGAAGAAGATGGAAAGCTTTATCAGCTTGATACTGCAAAGATTACTACCAGAGAAACCGGAAAGAAAAAAACAGAGCGCACAACACTTACCTTTAACGTGACTAAGACAGGAGGAGATTTCTATCTGATCGGCGGTTCTACCACAGGTGAATCTACGGATGAATCCGATGACAAATCCAAGGGCACTGCTGATAATAAGGATACACAAAACGGTGAAAATTCCACTGGAAGTTCTGGCGGTCAGTCCAGCACAGATGGAAATACCAGTTCCGGACAGACAGACTCTTCCGGCGATGGAACAGGCAATACAGACACTTCCGGTGGCGATGACAGCTCAGATACAGCCATGACCTGTACTTTCTCTATCGAGTGTTCTACGATCCTGAATAACTGGGATGATCTGAAAGAGTCCAAGGCAGAATTTGTGCCTGCGGACGGCTGGATCCTGTATCCTTCGGAGGTGGAGTTCTATGAGGGGGAGACGGTATTTGATGTGCTGAAGCGTGTATGTAATCAGGCCGGTATTCAGATGGAGTCGGAGTGGACACCTATGTATAACAGTTATTATGTATCCGGTATCAATAACCTGTATGAGTTTGACTGTGGCAAGGATTCCGGATGGATGTACTGTGTCAACGGCTGGTATCCGAATTATGGCTGCTCGAAATATACGCTGGAGGACGGCGATACGGTAGAATGGCGTTATACCTGCAATCTTGGCAGGGATGTGGGGGATCAGTATTATGACTGATGCTTTTTCCAGGTGCCATCCTGTTTTAAATTTCTTTATTTTGCCGTGGTGCTGGGATTTACCATGTTTATCCAGCACCCGGTTTACCTGGCAGTCTCTTTTGTGGCTGCCACAGCTTACTCCATGTGGCTTAACGGAGTAAAGAAGGTTCTGAAAATCAATTTTCTTCTGACGCTACCGAGTCTCCTTATCGTGGCACTCTTAAACCCGATGTTTAACCATTACGGAGTCACACCGCTTCTTTATATAGAAAGCAGCGGAAACTGGGTTACGCTGGAGGCAATGGTATATGGAATCGTTCTGGGATGTGTACTTTTTATTATGATTTTGTGGTTCTCCTGCTATAACCAGATCATGACAAGTGATAAATTTATCTATCTTTTTGGCAGGATTATCCCTGCGATGTCTCTGATGCTGTCTATGGCGCTTCGGTTTGTGCCTCACTTTATGGCCCAGCTGAAGGTGATCCGCAATGGACAGAAATGCGTGGGGATGGATGTGAGCAATGGCAAATGGTTTAAGAAGATCCGTTATGCGTTAAATATGGTGTCCATTCTTGTCACATGGGCACTGGAAAATGCGATTGAGACGGCTGATTCCATGAAAAGCCGTGGCTATGGGGTAAGAGGACGTACGGCTTTTTCTATTTACCGTTTTAACAGAAGGGATAAACTACTGGGAACTATGCTTGTCGGGCTTTGTGTGATTTTCGGATATGGATGTTACCGGGGAGCTGCTTTTGCACAGTACAATCCCAGAATCCTGCTTGCCGGTTTTACTGTTTTCGGAAGGGTTCCGAAGCAGTCGTGCAGTCCGCTGCTGGCTGCTGTCACATTTGTCAGCTTTGGTGTGTTCTGTTTTCTGCCGCTGATTCTGGATCTGTGTGAGGAATCTGCCATGAAGAAAAGCAGAAGCCACGTACAGGGAGAGATGGCAGTGACCTACAGAAAGATTTATGAAGATATGGAAGGAGAAGCGAGATGAAGATAATAGAAGTGAGAGATTTTTCCTTCCGTTATGCGAATGGCAGCAGGGAGTCACTGTCTCATGTGTCACTGGATGTGGAGGAGGGTACCTTTAATGTGCTGTGCGGTAAGAGTGGCTGTGGCAAGAGTACGCTGCTTCGCCAGCTGAAGTCGGATCTGGCTCCTTTTGGCAGCAGTTCCGGGAAAATCTGTTATTATGGGCGGGATTTAAAGGAAGTCGGCCACCGGCAGCAGAGCCAGGAAATTGGCTATGTACTGCAAAATCCCGAAAATCAGATCGTGACAGATAAGGTGTGGCATGAGCTTGCATTTGGTCTGGAAAGTCTGGGATATGATACGCCTACGATTCGTCTGAGAGTGGCAGAGATGGCAAGCTATTTCGGGATTCATCAGTGGTTTTATAAGAATGTCTCGGAGCTGTCCGGAGGGCAGAAGCAGCTTTTAAACCTGGCGGCGATCATGGCTATGCACCCGAAACTTCTGATTCTGGATGAGCCGACTTCTCAGCTTGATCCGATCGCGGCTTCTGATTTTCTGGAAACGGTGAGAAAGATTAACCGGGATATCGGCACTACCATAATTCTGACGGAGCACCGGCTGCAGGATGTCATTCCGTGGGCGGACAGGGTATATGTGATGGATAAGGGCAGTCTGCTCACGCAGGGGGCGCCACGGGAAATCGGTGAGTTTCTGAAGAGGGAACATCATGGAATGTTTCTGTCCATGCCGGTTCCCATGCAGGTCTATGCAGAGGTAGAAAATAATCTGCCATGTCCGCTGACTGTAAGAGAGGGAAGGAACTGGATCACACAGGTGATGGCAGCAGCTTCTGATACAGTTTCTGTTTGTGAAGAAAGTTATTTTTGTAAAAATAAACAAAAACTGCAAAAAAAGGCTGAATACAGTCAGAGATAAACTGCTGCCTGGTTCCAAAAGCTCTATGCCACCGGCTATTGAGGTAAAGGATGTGTGGTTTCGTTATGAAAAAGACGGAAAGGATGTTGTGCAGGATCTGAACCTGGAAGTAAAGCAGGGAGAATTTTATGCGCTTGTCGGTGGAAACGGAACGGGGAAAAGTACGACCTTATCGCTGATCAGTCGTGTTCGTGCTCCCTACAGGGGCAAGATTTTCCTGAATGGGACTGATATCCGCAGGTATACGGATACCCAGCTTTACAGAGGGTATCTGGGCGTGCTGCCGCAGAATCCCCAGAGCATGTTTATCAAGAAGACAGTCAGGGAGGATCTGTATTCTATCATCGGTGGGGCAAAGGAGAAGAAATCTTCCGAATACACTGCCAATATGAGGAAGGCAGAGGCAATCGAGGGAATCGTAAGTCTGACCAGACTGGAAGGACTGCTTGACCGTCATCCGTATGATTTAAGCGGTGGAGAACAGCAGCGTCTTGCACTGGCTAAGGTTCTGCTGTTGCAGCCGAGGCTTCTTCTGATGGATGAACCAACGAAGGGGCTGGATGCAGAATATAAACAGGAACTGGGAGACATTTTAAAGAAGCTCAAAGCTCACGGGATCACTATCTTTATGATCTCGCATGATGTGGAGTTTGTCGCAGAATATGCAGACAGGGTCGGCCTGTTCTTTCAGGGAAATGTGGTGACGTGTAAGAGTGCAAGGGATTTCTTTGCGGGAAACAGCTTTTATACGACTGCTGCCAATCGCATGGCAAGGCATTATTTTCCTGATGCTGTTACCGGAAAGGAGGTGGCTGCGTGCTTGAAGGCAAGGCTTTAGACCAGTTTATGGACCGTTTCTTCGGGGATTCCTGTGCACAGAGCCTGCCCGGGGAAGAGGAATCCGGACAGGAATTAGAGGAATATGAACTGAAAGAGGATGGAATCATTATCCAGCCGATCCATAAAGGAAAGATTGAGAAGCGTACCTGGATTGGTCTGATTATGTTTCTGGCTTTTGTTCCGCTGGTGCTTTTTATCCTGGTTCATAAGTTTCATGGTAAGCATGATGTAGTGATCAGTCTTTTAATACTTGCCTATGCCACGATCCCGTTCTTTATGGTATTTGAGGGCCGGCATCCACAGGCAAGAGAGATTATGGTCATTGCCGTAATGGCGGCTCTTGGGGTCGCAGGCAGGAGTGCTTTCTTTATGATCGGAAGCTTTAAGCCGATTGCGGCCATCGTGATCATTACCGGGGTTTCCTTAGGTGGTGAGGCGGGGTTTCTGTGTGCCTGTCTGATCATGATGATCTCAAATATGTTTTTCGGGCAGGGACCGTGGACACCCTGGCAGATGTTTTCCTATGGAATGATCGGATATCTGGCAGGAATCCTTTTTCAGAAAGGGATTCTCAAAGCCAGGAAGGTGGATCTGTGTATTTACGGATTCTTAAGTGTGTTTCTGATCTTCGGCGGGATCATGAATCCGGCATCTATTCTGATGGCATACGGATACATCACAAAGAAGAGCCTGATCGCGTTTTATATCTCAGGTGCACCGGTAGATCTGGTGCAGGCAACTTCTACGGTAATCTTCCTGTGGATCCTAAGCAGGCCTCTGCTGGAGAAACTGGAGAGAGTAAAAAGAAAATACGGGCTGCTGCAGCGGCCCGAAAATAAGGAGGAAAATGAATATGACAAAGAATAAGCTATGGCAGGCCATTAAGGGGCTGACTCTTGCAGCCGGAATGGCAGTGGGGATTTTTGCGCTGGGACAGACCGATGTTCTGGCAGATACCCTGACGCTGACTGTGGAGAAGAACACGATCGGCCAGGGTATGATCCTGGATCCTGTACAGGTGGAATTTGCGAAAGGAGAAACCTGTGCAGATGTTCTGCTCCGCGGGTTAAGTGAGAACGGGATTACGCCGCTTTATGACACAAATACAAGTTATGGTTTCTACTTAAGGGGAATTGCCAACTGTGACAGTGGAAGCCTGAATCCACCGGCATGTATCCAGAAGGTTCTCTCCGAGACTTCCACCTGGACCGGTGATGCCTATAAGCTTACTGATAACAAATATGCACCGGATCTGACAGAATTTTCCTACTGCTCCGCATCCGGATGGACGTATACTCTGGATAATGTATTTATGGGTGTCGGAATGGGTGCGAGTCATCCGTCAGACGGAAGTGTCCTGCGTGTTATGTTTGCCCTTTGCGGTGGTACGGACATTACAGGATGTGACCCGTATAATAATAACAGGCAGATTTTTGAGGCGGCAGATAAGAGCGAGCTTATCCGCATGATGGGAAAGGCAAATGCAGAGCGTTCCAGATGGTCCCAGGTCAGCGGATTCTCCGGTGCATATGCCGAAGCGGACAGTGCGCTGACTACGCTGGATGCGTCTGCAAACAGAGTTTATGAAGCGGTTCAGCTGCTTAAAAGTATTGAGTCAAAGCTTCCGGTAGCACCGAAGCTGATCAGCTTAAATGCTTCTGATCTGACTCTTACAAAGGGAGACAGCTATACACTGACTTATACGATTGTTCCGTCTGATGCGGTGGGAACTGTAAGCTGGACTTCTTCCAACAATTCTGTTGCAAGTGTAAACGGTGGTGTGGTAACAGCAGTGGGAGAAGGTTCTGCGGTGATTACTGCGAGAGTTTCCGGAAGTGTCTATGCGACCTGCAATATTTCCGTTTCTTCCAGACCGGTCAGTGTGACAGGGGTGAGTATTTCTCCGTCCAGCCTGAATCTCTCAACGAAAAGCGGTTCCAGGACACTGGATTACACGATCACGCCAAACGGCGCAAAACCGTCCTCTTTGTACTGGGAATCTTCCAACTCTTCTGTAGTAACCGTAGATGGCTCCGGCAAGGTAACTCCTGTGGGTGCCGGTTCTGCAGATATTACACTGACTACGGACAATGGAACGAAAGGCACCTGCCACGTGACTGTTACAGCACCGGCACAGAGCATTGCTTTGAGTGACAAAACGCTGACTCTGGCAATTGATCAGGGAACCTATACCCTGACCTGGACATTCAGTCCGAAGGGAAGCGGCGGGGAACTGGTATGGACCTCTGATAATGCAGGCGTTGCCAAAGTAGACCAGAAGGGTGTTATCACACCTGTTTCTGTAGGAGAAACCGATATCCGTGTAAAAACAGATCAGAATGTAACCGCAGTGTGCCATGTAGTTGTAAAGGGTACTGCGAAAGACCTCTTTGCAGCAGGAATGCCAGAGATCACAACCTGCAAGGCGGCAGGAAATACAGTTCTTCTTACTTGGAATAAATATGAAAATGCAGATTCTTACATTATTTTAAGACGTAAGATGGGTGAAAGCAAATTCGCAAAGATTGCTACGGTCAAAGACCTCTCCTATACAGATACAGCGGTTTCTCCGTCAACTCCTTATTATTACAGTGTACAGGCTGTTTCCACCAAATGGGGCGGTGCTATTAAAAGCAGTTATGACAAAAACTTCTCTGTAACAACCAATGGAATTGCACCGACACCAACTCCGGCACAGACAGTAAAACCGAAAACCCCGGCTGTCACAGTAACTGCCGGTAAGAAACAGGCTACACTGAAATGGAAAAAGGTAAGCGGTGCCAAAGGGTATGTAGTATACCGTGCCACATCCAAATCCGGTAAATATAAGGCAGTATCAACGATTAAAAAGGGAAGCACGGTTTCTTATATAAATAAGAAGCTTACGTCTAAGAAAACATACTATTACAAGGTGCGGGCATATCGTATCGAAAACGGTAAAAGAATATACAGCAGCTATTCTAAAGCAAAGAGCGCTAAGATCAAATAATATAAATTCACACAAGTCCAGTGTGTTAGAAAGTATATTGCTGTGAACAGAAACGATGTTAGAGCGTGTTTGAAAAATTAAAAATATAGGATTGTGCTATTTAAGAAAATATGTTATATAATACAATATATAGAGAGTTAATTCTCTATTCGCATGATGAGATGAGTGACGGTTCTGACTCATCGGTAAAATAAATATAACCGAGAGATGAGATGAGTGGCGGTTCTGACTCATCGGTAAAATAAAATATGACCGAGCGAAGAGTATAACGAGAGGGAGTTCATTTTCCCTCTCGTTTATATGTATATAAGGAGAAGAAAATTGGAAATTGACTATGCTGTTTATAGCCTTTCAGATGAATTTTACGAGAAATATCCGAATCCGCCATATAAAGAACTTTTAAAGAAAAAGGAAAGAAGATATGCTTGTTTACTTATTCAAAGTCATTATGGATATTTTATATGCATTCCATATAGAACAGAGATTTCCCATAAATATGCATATCACTTTCGCAAATCGTCTCGTTCGCAAAAACATAGATCAGGACTTGATTATACTAAAATTGCTATTATAAAAGATATTTCGTAACTATTCAGCAGTCTACTATCCCGCGAGGTGTTTTGGCATGAACATGCCAAAATCCCGAGACATACAAGTCAAAATCCCTCCGGGCAGGATCGCACTGCGACGGAGAGGAATTATGTCGCTGAAGCGACCCGTCGCAGGCGGAGAATCCTGCAAGCAGGATTCTTTCTTGTGGATTTTGACTCGTAACTGTGAAGGTACTGAACAGTTACAAAAGGAGAATAATACAATGGTTCCAATCGCACATATAGAAAATAATTTTCCAACCAAATTCGGTATCCCCAGGCAGAGTGGCCGTGTAGGGGCGCTTAAAGCGCGAATCGTATTCGAGCCGGAATATCGCAATGTGGATGCCTGTCGTGGTCTGGAGGAGTTTAGTCATATCTGGCTGATCTGGGAGTTTTCGGAGGCAAAGAGGACAAAGTGGTCACCGACTGTCCGCCCGCCCAGACTTGGGGGAAATGTGAGAAAAGGAGTTTTTGCCACAAGATCTCCCTTTCGTCCCAATTCCATAGGATTATCCTGTGTGAAGCTTGAGAAAGTAGCTCTGGATGAGTCGGACAGCCCTGTACTTTATGTAGAAGGTGCAGATCTGATGAATGGAACACCGATTTTCGATATTAAACCATATATTCCTTATGCGGATTGCCATCCGGAAGCAACAGGAAGTTTTACCGAATATTCCAAAGATCATCATCTGAATGTAGAATTTCCCCAGGAGCTTCTGGAAAGAATACCCGGGGAAAGCAGAGAGGCTCTGATCGCAGTGCTTGCAGATGATCCCCGTCCTGCTTATCAGAATGATCCGGAACGGTCTTACGGAATGCCTTTTGGCGAGAAGGATATTCATTTCCGGGTGGATGGAGATATCCTTCGTGTTTATAATGTGACAGAATTTGTAAAAAAACAGCAGGAATCTTCGGCAGATTGTGGAAAATAACCATTTTCGGATATTTCTGTAAGAAAGGCTTGCAAAATTGGCGTTTATTCAATACAATATTAAACAGACTTTATGTTGGTAGAGTGACAAAGACTGATGGGAGATCGGTCTGAAAATATTTAGTGACATATGAGGAGCAGGAAAAATGAAGAAAATTGTTAAATTCGGAGGAAGTTCTCTGGCAAATGCAGAACAGTTTCAGAAAGTAGGGGAGATCATCAGAAGTGATGAGAGCAGACGTTATGTGGTTCCGTCCGCTCCCGGAAAGAGATTTGACGGAGATACAAAGGTTACAGATTTACTTTATAAATGTTATAATACTGCAGTTGAGGGGGAGGATTTCATACCAATCCTGCAGGAGATCAAGGGAAGATATTATGAGATTATCCGCGGACTGAACCTTGATCTTTCTCTGGAAGATGAATTTGCTCAGATCGAAGCTGATTTCAAGGCACAGGCAGGCACAGACTATGCAGCATCCAGAGGAGAATTTCTCAATGGTAAGGTGATGGCAGCATATCTGGGTTATGAATTTGTTGATGCAGCAGATGTGATCCGTTTTGATAAGAACGGAAATCTGGATGCCGAGAAGACAGACAGACTTCTGTCCAAAAAGCTGGCAAAATGTGAACGTGCCGTTATCCCTGGATTTTATGGCGCTGGTGAAGATGGAAAAGTTAAAACTTTCTCCAGAGGAGGTTCTGATGTAACCGGTTCTCTTGTGGCAAAGGCTATCAAGGCAGACCTCTATGAAAACTGGACAGATGTTTCCGGTTTCCTGGTAACAGACCCACGTATTGTTAAAAATCCGGAAGTGATCGAGAGCATTACCTACAGAGAACTCAGAGAGCTTTCTTATATGGGTGCAACTGTTCTTCATGAAGATGCGATCTTCCCGGTCCGTAAAGAGGGAATTCCGATCAATATCAAAAACACAAACAGACCGGAAGACAAGGGTACTTTTATTGTTGAGAGTACATGCAAGAAACCGAAATTTACAATCACAGGTATTGCAGGCAAGAAGGGATTCTGCTCTATCAATATTGAGAAATCCATGATGAACAGTGAGGTTGGTTTCGGACGTAAGGTACTTCAGGTATTCGAAGATCAGGGAATCAGCTTTGAGCATGTTCCATCAGGAATCGATACAATGACTGTATATGTACATCAGGATGAATTCGAAGAGAAAGAGCAGCAGGTAATCGCAGGAATCCATCGCGCAGTACAGCCGGATTTCGTAGAAATGGAATCTGATCTTGCGCTGATCGCTGTTGTAGGACGTGGTATGAAATCCACCAGAGGTACAGCAGGAAGAATCTTCTCAGCACTTGCCCATGCAAATGTAAATGTGAAGATGATCGACCAGGGTTCCAGTGAGCTGAATATCATTATCGGTGTGGAGAACAGAGATTTTGAGACTGCAGTAAAGGCTATTTATGATATCTTTGTAATTACCCAGATCTAATTGAGAATTGCAGGAGCTCCTTCACAGCGGAGCAATTGGTGGATATGATGTTTACCAATTATAAGATAAACAAAATAATGGACCGTCAGAAATCAGCATAGATATTTCTGGCGGCTTTTTATGTTATAGGAAATTACTCCGTAATGTTCCTATAACATAAAAAATGCCCTCCGGGCAGGATCGCACTGCGACGGAGAGGAATTATGTCGCTGAAGCGACCCGTCGCAGGCGGAGAATCCTGCAAGCAGGATTCTTTCTTGAATTCAGGAGTTTTTACATGATGATGAATTCTGTGTTATAATGAACGGACGATATGAATAATTATTTGACAGCTATTGTTGCGTGAGGTGTTTTGATATGGATAAGCCGGTGGTTCGTATTTCCGTCAGAAATCTGGTGGAGTTTATATTAAGAAGCGGGGATCTTGACAACCGGGGAGGATCTTCTGACAGAGAAGCAATGCAGAAGGGCAGCAGACTGCACAGAAAAATACAGGGCAGGATGGGAAGCCATTACAGAGCGGAGGTTTCTCTTAAATATAAAACAGAATATGAAGATGTAGGTATCCAGGTAGAGGGCAGAGCTGACGGAATCTTCACAGAGGATGGACAGTGCTGGATCGATGAGATCAAGGGTGTTTATGCAGATGTCAGTCAGTTGGAAAAGCCTGTGGAGGTTCACCGTGCACAGGCAATGTGTTATGCATGGATCTATGCACAGGAGCAAAAACCGGAGAAGATCGGAGTGCAGATGACATATGGGAATCTGGACACAGAGGAGCTTAAGTTTTTCAGAGAAGAATATACGCTGGAAGAACTCGGGCTGTGGTACCAGAAGCTTCTGGACAGGTATCATAAATGGATCGCATACCAGCTTGCATGGAAAAAAGAACGGAATGCGTCCATGAGTGATCTGGAGTTCCCTTTTGAATATCGTGAGGGACAGCGAAAAATCGTATCCGGTGTATATCACACTATATCCACAGAAAGACAGATTTTTGTCCAGGCACCTACAGGAGTAGGAAAGACCATGTCCACGATCTTTCCGGCAGTGAGAGCAGTTGGTGCAGGACTGGGGGAAAATATTTTCTATCTTACAGCAAAGACCATTACCAGGACTGTGGCTGAAGAAGCTTTCTCTATATTAAAGGAGCATGGACTGAAATTTAAAGTGATAACCATTACCGCGAAGGAAAAGCTGTGCTTCTGCGATAAAACAGAATGCAATCCTGAGAACTGTCTGTGGGCGAGAGGACATCTGGACAGAGTGAATGATGCTGTTTTTGAACTGTGGACCACGCAGGACAGCTATGACAGGGATACTCTGCTGGAATATGCGAAGAAATGGCAGGTGTGTCCCTTTGAAATGTGTCTGGATCTGGCAGTCTGGGTGGACGCTGTGATCTGTGATTATAATTATGTATTTGATCCCAATGTTTATCTGAAAAGATTTTTCGGGGAGGGTACTTCCGGAGAATACATTTTTCTGATCGATGAAGCTCACAATCTGGTGGACAGGGGAAGGGAAATGTACAGTGCCCATGTGGACAGAGCGGATGTACTGGAGGCGAAGAGACTGGCCGGGGATTACAGCAAAGGTCTGGTGCGAGCACTGGAAAAAGTGAACAGACAGCTTCGAACTCTGGAAAAGGAGTGTACAGAGTACGAAATCCTGCCAAATCCCGGAGCAGTTTCTCTGGGAATGCTTCAGGTGATGGGGGAGATGGATAAGCTCCTGGAGGAACTTCATGGAAAGGAACTTCCGGAGCAGCTGCTGGAATTTTACTTCTGTGTGAGAGATTTCCTGAACATTGATGAACTTCTGGATGAAAATTATGTGGTTTATACAGAAATGGGAGAAGGGGGAAAGGTGATCCTGCGGCTTTTCTGTGTAAATCCTGCAGCAAATATTCATAGATGTCTGGAAAAGGGAAAAAGTGCGGTTTTCTTTTCTGCGACTCTGCTTCCCATGGATTATTATCGTACGCTTTTAAGCACCAGAAAGGATGACTATGGGATTTATGTGACTTCGCCTTTTCGGCAGGAGAACAGGTGCATTCTCACAGGACGGGATGTGAGCAGCAGGTATACCAGAAGAGGATATGAGGAATATCACAGGATCGCATCTTACATTGCCAGAACTGTATGGACAAGAAAAGGAAATTATATGGTATTCTTTCCTTCTTATAAATTTATGGAGGATGTTCTGGAGGTGTATGAGAATGAGTTTTCAGCGGAATGGGTTCGCTGCATTTCGCAGACATCGGGAATGAATGAGAGGGAGAAAGAGGAATTTCTGGAGGAATTTTCTGCATCAGAGGGAACGCTGGTAGGATTTTGCGTGATGGGCGGAATTTTTTCAGAGGGGATTGATCTGATGGGAGAGAAGCTGATCGGAGCAATCATCATAGGGACTGGTCTTCCTCAGATTGGAACAGAAAGGGAGATCCTCAGGCAGTATTATGATAAAAAGGGTGTGAATGGATTTGATTATGCATACAGATATCCGGGGATGAATAAGGTGCTGCAGTCAGCCGGGCGTGTGATCAGAACCCAGGAGGACACAGGGATCATACTTCTGCTGGACGAGAGATTTGCAGGGAAAGATTACAGGAATCTGTTTCCTGCTGAGTGGTCTGACAGGGGAAACTGTACTTTAAATACTGTGGAAGAACAGTTGGGAAGCTTCTGGAACAGGATAAGAGAAAAGAACTGAACACTGATACTGAGATTCTGGTCTTTGCTGGAAAAAAGATAAAAATCTTGCTATCCTGAATAAAACAATATATACTTTGCTTACTGTGAATGGGATGTGAAAAGAAACCGTAAAAGGAGTTTTGCATGAGAAAAAATAGACAAACAGCGAAATATCATATTAAAAGTTATATCATAGCCGGAAGTCTGGCCGGAGCCATTTCCATGGCACTGGCTTTGGCGGTTCCTGTTATGGCGGCACAGCAGAGCCTGGCATCTGTCACCGGGCAGGCACAGATTCAGCCAATGGGAGATGGAAGCGGGAAATATATGATGAAGAGTGACGGATTTTACTGTCTGGATGTGAACGGTGCCGGAAGTACCCAGGCAGAGATCCATTATTTTCAGGATTATGAAATAGACGGAACTGTATTTGACGGATATTATTATCATGATACAGATGGGAAATTCAAAGCCTGCAGTCCTCATATAGAGCATCTGAAAGGTGTTGCAGTGTTTGGGGATAAGACAGATGAGGAAGCTGGTACACAGAATGCCCAGGAGGCAGAGAAATTTGACGGATATTACTTTGTGAACAATCTGGGGCGTCTGTCAGCAGCACCGCAGGTAAGGTATATTGACAATCTGGTAATAGACGGGATTACTCTGAACGGATATTATTATTTTGATGAAAATGGCAGATTGGTAACAGAACCTGGCATCCATTCGCTTGAAATGGACTGTTATGAGATGAATTTTGACGGGAGCTATTATTTTGGCGGTACAAATGGCGCCCTGCTTCAGGAAAGCACAGTGACGGATGATGGTTTTATTGTGGATGATACGGGAAAGATCGTGAATATGGATGATCTTGGGATGGATAATCTGAAGCCTCAGCTTGAGAAGATGCTGTCCGGATATCAGGGAACCTGGAGTGTTTATGTGAAAGACCTTAATGAAGAAAAGGAAATCCTGATCAATGATACTTCCCTTTATTCTGCAAGTCTGATCAAAGCCTTTGTAATGGCAAAGACATATGAGGACATGGAGCAGGTAAAGGCAGATGAGGCAAAGAAATTAAATACTGCAGATACAAAAACTGTAGATGTAAAATTAAATGACCTGCTGTGGAATATGATCACAGTCAGTGACAATGAATCCTGCAATGAACTGGTGAAGCTTCAGACAGATTCCCTTGATTTCAAAAAAGGTGCGGAGGATATTAACAAATATCTGGAAAAAGAGGGCTATACAGAGACAAGTGTGCAGCACACCCTCCATCCTGCAGCATCCGCACAGGAGAGTCTGGGTGGCAGAAACATGACTTCTGTAAAAGATTGCGGCACTCTGCTTGAAAAAATCTACAAGGGGGAATGTGTCAGCAAAGATGCATCAGAAGAAATGTTAAATCTTCTGTCAAATCAGGAAAACACCTGGAAGATCCCCCAGGGACTTCCGGATGGAATAAAATCTGCCAACAAGACCGGCGAGACAGACCAGGATCAGCACGATATCGCAATTGTCTATGGCGAAAAGACAACTTATATCCTATGTGTGATGTCTGAAAACTGCCCGGAGAGTACGGCGGTGACGAACATACAGAATATTTCAAAGATTGTATATAATTATTTGAACCTGTAGCCGCCAGACCTGCGCGGAATGATTGATTTTTACAGGAAAATCATGTATAATACCAACGAACTATGCCTATAGAAAAAAGTTTAACCGAATCAGGCTGTGAAACAACTATTCAATTATGAGCAGATAGTCAAACGGATGATTTTATCCGCTTGATTCAGGAAAGTCAGGAGGAAGAATTTAAATGCGAGTTGATGCGGACGATTTTGCCCGACCTTGCAGCTGCGGCAGGGAACACCAGATTGCAGTGAAAGAGATTTTGATAGAAGCCGGAGCTGTAGAGAAGCTTGAAGAAGAGATGTCAGAGGGAATGCTCAGAGAGTACATATCCCCGCTGGTCATCTGCGATACCAATATCTATGCGGCAACAGAGGAACTTATGGAGGATATCTATGACAGGTGCCAGGTACTTGTTCTGGATGCAGAGGGACTTCAGGCAGACCGGCATGCAATAAAAATTGTGGAGAACAACATGGAAGAGGACATTGACCTGATCCTTGCAGTAGGAGCAGGCACGATCCATGATATCAGCCGTTATATTGCACATAATTACAAAGTACCTTTCATTTCAGTGCCTACCGCAGCAAGTGGAGATGGATTTGTAACAACAGTAGCAGCAATGACCCTGGATGGAGTAAAGAAGACTGTGCCTTCAGTAGCTCCGATCTGTGTATATGCAGATACAGATATTTTTTCAAAAGCACCACAGCGCCTGACTGCAGCCGGGATTTCAGACCTGATGGCGAAATACATCTGTCTTGCAGACTGGAAGATCGCGAACCTGGTCACCGGAGAGTATTTTTGCCGCGAAACTGTAAAACTGGAAGAGAAAGCGTTAAAAACTGTGAAATCTTCGATTCAGGATATTACAGAGGGAGAGGAAGATGAATGCGAACAGCTTATGTATGCATTGATTCTTTCCGGACTTGCAATGCAGATGATCGGTAATTCAAGGCCTGCGTCCTGTGCAGAGCACCAGGTCACACATCTGTGGGATATGGAAGTGATCAATGGTCCGCTGGATGCACTCCACGGAGAGAAGGTTTCTGTAGCAGCACTTCTTGTACTGGAAGAATACAAGCGTATCGCTGCAGCCATCACACAGGGAAGATGTCACGCAAAACCCTATGAGAATGAGGACGAAGAGCTTCTGAAAGAAACTTTTGGAAAAAAAGGACTTCTGGAAGAAATAAGAAAAGAAAATGAGCCGGAATTGTTAGAAACTATTTCACCCCAGCATCTGGAAAAATGCCTGAACGGGATAGAGGAGATTATTGATGAGCTTCCCAGTGAACAGACTATGTTCCGTTTGCTGGAGAAAGCCGGATGCGCGAAAACCGTTTATGATATCGGACTCGATGAATCGGCTGTTTTGCCAAGCCTCAGACTTGCTCCTTATACAAGGAGACGGTTAAGCTTATTGAGAATCAGCAAGATGCTGGATATAAGAGGAGAATGATTATGCGTGTTGGAATGGGATATGATGTACACAGACTGACCGAAGACAGAGATCTGATCCTGGGTGGTGTGAAGATAGACTGGGAAAAAGGTCTCCTGGGACATTCAGATGCAGATGTACTGATCCATGCAGTTATGGATGCACTTCTGGGAGCTGCTGCACTGGGCGATATCGGAAAACATTTTCCGGATACAGACCCTGCATATAAAGGAATTTCCAGTATTCTGCTGCTGGAACATGTGACGAAGCTTTTGAGAGAGCACCATTATGAGATCGGAAATATAGATGCAACGATCATTGCACAGAAACCAAAGATGGCACCTCATATTCCACAGATGAGAGCCAATATGGCAAAAGCAATGGGAATCAATGAGTCTCAGCTGAACATTAAGGCCACTACAGAGGAAAAACTGGGATTTACGGGAAGAGAAGAAGGAATTGCATCTCAGGCGATCTGTCTTCTTAATGAAAGAAAAGAGAGTTAATGATAGAGAAAACTGGAGGAATAAAACATGAAGCTTTTTAACACACTGACACGTAGAAAAGAAGAATTCGTACCTCTTGAAGAGGGAAAAGTTCGTATGTATGTCTGCGGTCCGACTGTATACAACCTGATCCATATCGGAAATGCACGTCCGATGATCATCTTCGATACCGTACGCCGATATATGGAATACAAAGGATATGAAGTAAACTATGTTTCCAATTTTACAGACGTAGATGACAAGATCATCAAGAAAGCAATCGAAGAGGGCGTAAGCGCACAGGAAATTTCCGAGCGTTATATTGCAGAGTGTAAGAAAGATATGGATGGCATGAATGTAAAACCTGCCACAACCAATCCACAGGCAACCCAGGAAATCAACGGAATGATCAGTATGATCCAGACTCTGGTTGATAAGGGATATGCTTATCCGGCAGCAGACGGTACTGTTTATTTCAGAGTTAAGAAGTTCAAAGAATATGGCAAACTTTCGCACAAGAACTTGGATGATCTGCAGTCCGGCTTCCGTTCTCTGCAGGTGTCCGGTGAAGACCAGAAAGAAGATCCACTGGATTTCGTTCTCTGGAAACCGAAGAAAGAGGGAGAACCGTCATGGCCTTCACCATGGTGTGACGGACGTCCGGGATGGCATATTGAGTGTTCTGTTATGGCGAAAAAATACCTTGGTGATGAGATTGATATCCATGCAGGCGGAGAAGACCTGATCTTTCCTCACCATGAGAACGAGATTGCACAGAGTGAATGCTGCAACGACAAAATCTTTGCAAAATACTGGATGCACAATGCATTCTTAAATATTGATAACAGAAAAATGTCCAAGTCTCTTGGAAACTTCCGTACTGTTCGTGAAATCAGTGAACAGTATGACCTGCAGGTGCTTCGTTTCTTCATGCTGAACGCACATTACAGAAGTCCGCTGAATTTCAGCGCAGATCTGATGGAAGCTGCAAAGAATGCATTAGAGCGTATCACAGATGCAGCAGCAAACTTAAAGGACAGAAAAGCAGCAGCACAGACAGACACAGCAACAGATGCAGAGAAAGAACTGCTTGCACAGGCACAGGAATTCGTAAAGAAATTTGAAGAAGCTATGGATGATGATTTCAACACAGCAGATGCACTGGCAGCAATCTTTGAACTGGTTAAATTTGCAAATACAAATGTATCAGAGGCAAGTTCCGCAGAATTTGCAGGAGCACTTCTTGACACAATGGTGAAATTATGCGATGTACTTGGTCTGAAGGCTGTGAAAACAGAAGAAATCCTTGATAAAGAAATCGAAGACCTGATCGCAGAGCGTCAGGAAGCAAGAAAAGCAAAGAATTTCGCAAGAGCAGATGAGATCAGAGATGAGCTTCTGGCTAAGGGAATCATCCTTAAGGATACCCGCGAGGGAGTAAAATGGAAACGAGCTTAAATGATATGAGTGGAACAAACGGACTTAATGAAGAGAATTTGAGTAGTTTGAAAGGCATGCTTCATCAGTTGTTTCATTTGGAAGATAAAGACTTGCGAACATATTCTCCGCTGACATTGGCGTATATCGGAGATGGCGTCTATGAACTGGTGATCCGCACGATCCTTGTAAAAAAAGGCAACTGTCCGGTAAACCAGCTTCACAGAAAAGCCAGCAGTCTGGTTAAGGCAGGAACTCAGTCTTCCATGATGGAAGTAATCGAGCCCATGCTTACAGAGGAGGAACACAGCGTTTACAGAAGAGGAAGGAATGCTCATTCTCCTACAATGGCTAAACATGCAACCATGGCAGACTACCGCAGGGCAACAGGGTTTGAAGCTCTGATGGGCTATTTATATTTAAAAGATGATTTCAGCAGGATCATAGAACTGGTCCGTGCAGGGATTGGAGAGGATAAGATATGAGTGAACAGATAGAAGGACGCAATGCGGTTCTGGAAGCGTTTCGTTCCGGCAAATGTGTAGATAAGCTTTTTATCCTGGACGGATGCCAGGACGGACCGGTCCGCACTATTGCCAGAGAGGCAAGAAAAAAAGATACGATTATTAACTATGTGGCAAAAGAACGTCTGGATCAGTTAAGCGAGACAGGCGCACATCAGGGCGTAATCGCTCAGGTGGCAGCCTATGAATATGCAAGTGTAGAGGATATCCTTGCGAAGGCAAAGGAAAAAGGAGAAGATCCGTTTATCTTTATCCTGGATAATATTGAGGATCCTCATAATCTTGGTGCGATCATCCGTACAGCAAACCTTGCAGGTGCACATGGGGTGATTATTCCCAAGAGAAGAGCAGTTGGCCTGACTTCCACAGTTGCCAAGACTTCAGCAGGTGCATTAAACTATACACCTGTTGCAAAAGTTACCAATCTGGGACATACCATCGATGAACTGAAAGAACAGGGCATGTGGTTTGTATGTGCAGATATGGGCGGTGAAACCATGTACAATCTTAACCTGACAGGTCCGATCGGCGTAGTGATCGGCAATGAAGGGGAAGGTGTAAGCAGACTGATCCGTGAGAAGTGTGATTTCGTGGCATCTATTCCTATGAAGGGTGACATTGATTCCCTCAATGCATCTGTGGCAGCCGGAGTACTTGGATATGAGATTGTACGTCAGAGACTGCAGAAGAAATAAAATTATTCCACAATATTGTTATGTTATAAGAAGCCCTCTGGGCGAATGATAGAGATTTTCAGAAAAACGGAAGGGTTAAATTGATGAAACAGTATGACGGAATTAAAGATGAAGAATTAATTTCCCGTTTTAAAAACGGGGAATCAGAAATCCTCGACTATCTGATGGAGAAATACAAGAACATGGTCCGCAAGAAAGCAAGGACCATGTTCCTGATCGGCGGGGAGAATGATGACCTGATACAGGAAGGCATGATCGGACTGTTTAAGGCAGTCCGCGATTACCAGCCGGACAGGGATGCTGCATTCCAGACCTTTGCCAGTATATGTGTGGACAGACAGATCTACAACGCCATCCAGAGTTCCAACAGGCAGAAGCACCAGCCGCTGAATTCCTATATTTCTCTCAGCGAACAGGATGGGGAAAATGAAGAACATCTTGGAGATAACTGGGGAGAGAACCCGGAGTCTATTATTATTGACCAGGAGAATGTCCAGGATCTGGAGCAGGAGATAACAGCAACGTTAAGTCCAATGGAGAATCAGGTTCTTGAATATTATCTGGCAGGAAACGGATACGGAGAGATTGCCCGGATCATGGGAAAAACACCCAAGTCTATAGATAATGCATTACAGCGTATCCGAACTAAGATCAGGGAGCAGCTGGAGCAATATCAAAAATAGAAAGATATCTGTATAAAATCAAAAATAAAAATCAAAAAGTTGAAAAATAGGGATTGACAATACAAACAAGTTCTGGTAATATATTTAAATGTGAGCGGTAAATCCGACACAATGCTGATGTGGCTCAGAGGTAGAGCACTTCCTTGGTAAGGAAGGGGTCACGGGTTCAATTCCCGTCATCAGCTTGCTAAGAATGGCTTATTTACTGGGTTTGTGAAGTGCCAGTAAATCAAAGTTACTCAAGATAATCAGGACATAGGTTCTGATTACTTTTTTTTTGTGCAATTTGCAGTTCCGGGATACTGCTCAGAATTGCAGTTTTTGTACTGAGACTCTTCCTATTCCTGAAGATGATTTTAGGATGATATACTCGAATAAACCCAGTATTATTTTATAAACTTCTAAGAACTGTTTGTACTTCCAGAATGACAAGAGATATGTTATACTTACAGTGTTGTCCAACCGATACCCGGCAACGGGAGGAGGTGAAGTCTATATGGAGAATCTTGCTGTTTCTTTTCTTGTCACCTTTATGGCAAGCATAGCTGCCTATTATGTTTGCAAATGGTTAGACGGAGATAAGTAGGGCAACACTAACCTGGCAGTTTCTTGTCTGCCATAAAAAATAAGAAGAAGCCCCCAGTATTCGCACTACTGAGGGCTTCATTCTTTTTGTCTACATGGACTTGCTATTTCTTTTCGCCTACTGGCATTATAGCATATGCAGATCAGGAAATCAATATGCAAGTGATTCTGAAACATTCTGAAACAAATAAAAAGAGTAAACTATTTCCTTGGTTTATGCCTTATTTTTCGTTAATATTCACCAATGTCGAACAGCTCGTCAAAGGTTATCTTCAGATTCGGAAACATAACCAGATGTAAATCTTCTTTATTCTGGGCTGTGACAGTCTTATAAAGATACGGATAACCAGTGCCATCTTCTTTGAAATCGAAGAGATAAATCTCTACAGATTTTTTTCTCCAGTCAACGATCCAATACTCAGAGACACCGACCTTGCAATAAATATTCATTTTTTCATGTCGATCATATTCTTCTGTGGCATTGGACAAAACTTCCATCACAAAGCGGGGAATGCCAGTGAAAGAAATGTTCTTACGGTCTCTCAGGTTACAGATGATTGATACGTCAGGAATGATTACTTTATCATCATTTTCACGCCATTCATACTGAACACCATCACCAAAGACACGACATAAGCTGTCTTTGATTTGGCTGCCGATCTTGATAACAAAGTTATTGATAACCATAGAATGTTCCAGGTAAGTTTTACTTAAATCTTCAATTGGTAGTGCATTACTCATATTGCCGCACCTCCTTGATATGTTGATATAATTATAATATTTTGCAAGATGTTAGTCAAGGATATGAGCTGCTGAAAGAGAGTGCAGATGAGTCTGAGAGTTACTGTTCACACACCACTGTCCCGCGAGGTGTTTTGGCATGAATATGCCAAAATCCCGAGACATACAAGCCAAAATTCCATTGCCGCAGGCAATCTGGAATGAATTTTGGCTACGTTACTGTGAACGGAGTGAACAGTAACGTCTGAGAAATATAAGGCCTGTCACTGTTGTGTAAACGGTTGACAGATGGAATTTCCAATGATAATATAAATTCATTCGACATAAAAAATATTCAGTTGTAATTGTTAATATATAGATGTGTGAAAAAACAGTATAAAATACGACAACAGGAGGGAAAAAGATGGAGAACGAAACAGTTTCCAAAAATTTTATTGAGAATATCATTGATAAAGATTTAGCAGAGGGTGTTTATGACACCGTGCATACGCGTTTCCCGCCGGAACCGAATGGATATCTTCATATCGGTCATGCGAAATCTATTCTTTTAAACTATGGTCTTGCACAGGAATATAACGGCAAGTTCAACATGCGTTTTGATGATACAAACCCGACCAAAGAAAAGAGTGAGTTTGTAGAATCCATCAAGGCAGATATCAAATGGCTTGGTGCAGACTGGGAAGACAGACTGTTTTTTGCATCTGACTATTTCGGACAGATGTATGAAGCTGCTGTAAAGCTGATCCAGAAAGGCAAAGCCTATGTATGTGACCTGACAGCAGATCAGATCCGTGAATATCGTGGAACTCTTACAGAGCCGGGTAAAGAAAGTCCATACAGAAACAGAAGCGTAGAAGAGAACCTGCAGCTTTTTGAAGAGATGAAAGAAGGCAAATATGCAGACGGAGAGAAAGTGCTTCGTGCCAAGATCGATATGGCATCTCCGAACATGAATATGCGCGACCCGGTTATCTATCGTGTTGCTCATATGACTCACCACAGAACAGGTGATACATGGTGCATCTATCCAATGTATGATTTCGCCCATCCCATCGAGGATGCGATTGAGGGAATCACACATTCCATCTGTACTCTGGAGTTTGAGGATCACAGACCACTGTATGACTGGGTTGTAAAAGAATTGGAATACCCACAGCCACCGAAGCAGATTGAGTTTGCAAAATTGTATCTGACAAATGTAGTTACAGGTAAACGTTATATCAAGAAACTGGTAGAGGAAGGCATCGTAGACGGATGGGATGATCCGCGTCTGGTTTCCATCGCAGCACTGCGCCGCCGTGGATTTACACCGGAATCCATCAAAATGTTTGTAGAACTCTGCGGTGTATCCAAAGCAAACAGCTCTGTTGACTATGCAATGCTTGAATACTGCATCCGTGAGGATCTGAAACTGAAACGTCCACGTCTGATGGCTGTTCTTGATCCGATCAAGCTTGTGATCGATAATTATCCGGAAGGCGAAGTAGAATATCTGGAAGCTCCGAACAATATGGAGAATGAAAAACTGGGAACCCGTAAAATACCGTTTGGTAGAGAACTCTATATTGAGAGAGAAGACTTTATGGTAGATCCGCCTAAGAAATATAAGAGAATGTTCCCGGGCACAGAGGTTCGTCTTATGAACGCATATTTTGTAACCTGTACAGGATATGAAGCTGATGAAGATGGAACTGTACGTGTTGTGCACTGCACTTATGACCCTGCAACAAAGGGTGGCAATGCACCGGATGGCAGAAAAGTAAAAGGAACCATCCACTGGGTGGAAGCAAGCCAGGCAGGAAAAGCAGAAGTACGTCTCTATGAGAATATCGTAGATGAGGAGAAAGGTGTATATAACAAAGAAGATGGTTCTCTGAATGTAAATCCGAATTCTTTGACAAAAGTTACTGCATATGTAGAACCAGCACTTATGGAAGCAAAAGGCTATGACAGCTTCCAGTTCGTAAGAACAGGATTTTTCTGTGCAGATATCCATGATTCTAAAGAGGGTGCACCGGTATTCAACCGTATCGTGTCTCTGAAGAGCTCATTTAAACTTCCGAAAGCATAATGAGACTGAAATAGTAATATAATCAGAATAAAAAGGGAATGTTGCTTTTACGATTGTATAATCGTGAAGTAACATTCCTTTTTGGTTACGTTACTGTGAACGGTAACGTTTATTCTTCAGATTCAGATGCAGCGTCCATAGTCTCTTCAAAATTCTCGGGTTCATCGGCATCTTCTTCCTCTTCTGCATCTTTAATCTCAACTTCAGCAGCTTTATCGGAAGACTTCTCAGAATCGTCTGTATCAGCAGCTTCTTCAGCTTCTTCGCTTTCGGTGTCATCTGTTGCAGACTGTTCGCCTGTATGTTCCCAGGACTGGAAATCTTCGGCAGGTTCCTGATCTTCCTTAGCAGTTTCCTTTTCATCAGTCAGATCGAAATCATCAAAGTCATCTTCAAAATCAAAATCCTCTTTACAGGATCCTTTTTTGGCAATAAGGGCAGCTACAGCACCGGCAGCAGCTGCTGTAAGGGCACCTATTGCAACATATCCCCAGTATTTATTAATTTTAGCCATGATAATCATAAACTCCTTTCTGATATTCTCCTATTTTTGACAGCGAGTCAGGATAAAAATATCTTTTACTCCTGACACCATTTTATTCAGCTATAGGTTATTGTTATTTTAATACTTTTCAGATAAAAAGAAAAGCGAAATTTTATGGAAAGAGTTAATGAAAGCAGTTGCATACCAAAAAGATACAAGGTATACTATGACAGGAAAGAAGAGGTTATTATGAGAAAAATTATTTTGGCATCTGCTTCACCCAGACGAAAAGAACTGTTGGAACGGGCTGGCGTAGATTTTGAAGTGTTGCCTGCATCAGGTGATGAGAATCGTATCTCAGACAATCCGGGAGAGGCAGTAAAACAGCTGGCTTCGGATAAAGCAGCTTCTGTTATCCGCACTATGAAAGATAGTGCCGACGGAACAATTGTGATCGGATCTGACACAGTGGTAGTGTTTGAGAATGTGATCCTTGGCAAACCTCATGATACAGAGGATGCAGTGAATACATTAAAGAACTTCAGGCAAAGTACTCATCAGGTATATACCGGCGTTTCTGTATGGGAAAAGAAAGAAAAAGTCTGGACAGAACATACTTTTTATGAAAGTACAGATGTGACTTTTTATCCGGTTTCAGATGAGGAGATCAGAGAGTATGTTGCTACAGGAGAGCCTATGGATAAGGCTGGAAGCTATGGCATCCAGGGACTTTTCGGAATTTATGTAAAGGGGATCAACGGAGATTACAATAATGTGGTAGGACTCCCGGTTGCCAGATTATTTTATGAAATGAAGAAATCAGGAATTAACTTAAGAGGATGACAAAAGATGATTAAAGCATGTATATTTGATTTGGATGGAACACTGGCTGATACGCTGGATTCCATGGCTTATGTGACTAATATTATTATGGAAAAATTCGGGTTGAAAACACTTCCGGTGGATAATTTCAGATATTACAGCGGAGAAGGGGCAAATATGCTGATCCGCCGCGCACTTAAGGATGCGGGGGATCCGGAACTTGCGCATTATGATGAGGGACAGAAGCTTTACCGGGAAATGTTTGAAGCAGATCCGATGTATAAAGTAGTTCCCTATAAGGGAATGCCGGAAACCTTAAAGAAATTGAAGGAACATGGAATGAAGCTGGCAGTTTGTTCAAATAAACCTCATCCTGCAGCTGTGAAAGTAATTGCGCAGCTTTTTGATGGGGAATTTGATATGGTAGTTGGTCAGAGTGAAGCAATCCGCAGGAAACCGGCACCTGATGGTCCGCTTATGGTTGCGGAGAAATTTGGTGTAAAACCGGAAGAATGTATGTATGTGGGAGATACAAGTACAGATATGAAGACCGGTAAAGCAGCAGGAATGTATACAGTAGGTGCGCTATGGGGCTTTCGTGACCGAAAAGAACTGAATGAGAATGGAGCAGATCTTGTCGCTGAGAAACCGACAGATCTGGTAAAAATTTGCGAGGAACATGGAAATGATTAAGTTGGTTGCAAGTGATCTGGATGGGACGTTACTTTTACATAAGGCACAGTCTCTGCCTGAAGAAATTTTTTCGCTGATCAGGCAGTTAGAGGAACTGGGGATTATGTTTGTAGCAGCCAGTGGAAGGCAATATCCGAATATGACAAAGCTGTTTGCACCTGTTGCTTCAGAGATTTCCTATATTTCGGAGAATGGTGCACTGGCAGTGGATCATGGAGAGGTACTGTATCAGGATTCTTTTGACAGAAAGCTGGCAGGGGAGATTATTTCTGCAATCCTGGAAAAGAAGGATGCCGAGTTTACCTGTTCTGCAAAGGATTACCACTACCTGATGCCGAAGACAAAGAGATTTCATGACCATATGTTATATGAAGTAAAAAAATGAATGCAGATTTGTAAACAGCAATGGAAGAGATGACGGCTCCTATTATGAAGCTGGCTGTGTTTGAACCGGCCGGCCTTACAGAAGAATCTGTGAAATACTGGATGGACAGATTTGGAAAAGAATGTGTTGTTGTCACTTCGGGAAATGAGTGGATTGATTTTATTCCTTTTGGAACAAACAAGGCAAAAGGAATCAGAGAATATCAGAAAAGATATCATATTTCGCCGGAAGAATGTATTGCGTTCGGAGACGAATATAATGATATAGAGATGCTTAAAGCGGTAAAATATGGCTTTGCCATGGAGCATTCCAAGGAGGGGGTACGGGCAGCTACGTCCTATATGACAAAACAGGTTGAACCGGTCCTTGAGAAGCTGATCCGGGCAAAGGGAAAGATTGAGGAGGTTATTTAAATTGTTTACAGAAGAATGTATTAATACGTTTCTTGAAAATCAGGAGCAGCTTTTTCCACAGGCGGTAGCAGAATCATATGAAGCAGCGGAAGCATTCCTTGAGGATTGCATGGCGCAGGTTGTGGATTCTATTGAAGAAGTGAGAGAATATCTGGAAGAGTCAGGCGCTGATGTGGAAGGAATGTCAGATGAAGAACTGGAAGATGCAAGTGAAGTATTTGCTCTGCCGGATGGAAAATATCTGATAGTAGAAGGATAAAAACTGTTCGGTCAAATTATGGATATCACGTGATATATCGGAGAAATAACTGTAAAACACAGTTCGGTCCCTGAATATTGGAGAAAATTGAACTCTGATACTCAGGGGCTGAAGTTGTTTTAAGGGAGAAAATACAGATTACATTTCCGGAAAATGTGATGCTATAATGCTTTTAATACAGAGAAAAAACGATGTTGTGGTCTGTGATGGGAATGAAAAGGGCAGACAGACACAGAAGCATCACAGAACTGTAATTATTCAGTACCTTCAGAGTGGCTGCTGAATAATTACAAATCTTATTATAAATGAAAAGGAGGACTACAGATGGAGAGAAAGAGATTTCTTGCAGTTGTAATGACTGTGATGATGGTTATTTCAATGATTCCATCCATGGTTTTTGCGGCAGCTCCGTCAGGAGAATTGGGCGGTAAGCTTAAGATTAAGGGACTTGCAGCTGTAGGCGTAGCGTTGAGTGCAGATTATGCAAAGGTTACACCGGAAGAGGTTACGGATGAAGATTTTACTTTTTCCTGGTCAAGACAGACCGGGGAGAAGGAGTTAACACAGGTAGGTACTGAGAAGACCTATACGATCACTCAGGATGATCTGGGATGCAGACTGGTGCTTGATCTGACCCCTGTAGATGGAAGCGGACTGACAGGTACTCTTACTGCAAAGACGTTAGAGGTAGCTGCAACTGAAGAAGAGGCGAAAGCAGTGGAACAGGAAGCAGAGGATACACAGCAGACAGAAACGGCAGATGGAACAGAGAATGCACAGCTGGAAGAAACGGCAGATGGAACAGAGAATGCACAGCTGGAAGAAACAGCAGATAATGCAGAAGGCAGTCAGGATTCTGAAAATCAGGACACAGATAGAACAGAAGATGTACAGCAGGATGCAGGAAATGAACAGGAAGATGGATCTCAGAACACAGAAGGTCAGCCGGAGGAAACAACAGAAGGTACTGATGATTCCCAGATGAAAATTTATACAGAAGATCAGCTGCAGGTGGATGAGAACGGAAATGTGCAGACAGATGGATCAGAGAAAGATGGACAGGCAGCAGGTGAAGATGATAAAGATAAAAGACTTACGAAGCGACTGTCACTGTAGAGGACAGCGAAGATCAGATCTGTGATTTTGGAACAGTAAAGAGTGATCTTGAGGATGTGGAAGCACAGTATGTGCAGATTACGAACACCGGAAATGAGAGCTTGAATTTTCAGGAGATCAGTCCGGAACATTTTATGGCTCAGGATATTATAGAACCGCTGAGTGCAGGTGAATCTGTAAGCGTATGGATACAGCCGAGGGAAGGGCTGGAACCGGGTGAATATGATGATATGATCACATACCGGACGGAAGAAGGTATTGAGGTTTCTTTTGAAGCGAAGATTGCAGTTGAAGGTGAGGATGATTCATCAGATGACGAAGACCTGAAGCCTTCGGATGAGCCTTCTGCAGAACCGACAGAGACGCCGGATGACAGCGAGGCTCCATCGGCAGGTGACAATGCAGATGCATCTCTTGAGGCACAGTCTCTTGAGGTAAATACAGGAAGTCTTAATTTCAGCGATATCGAAGAAAATTATACACAGGCCAATGAGACACTGTCTGTAACCGTAATAAATACAGGGGACGGAATTATCACTTTAAAGATACCGAAATCAGATTATTTTGAGGTGATGAACGAAGATGGAAGTGAAGCTGTATCAGGAATACAGATTGCAAAAGGTGATTCTCTTATGTTCATGGTACAGCCAAAAACCGGTCTGACGAAGGGTGATTACAGTGATACCCTGATATTTGAAAGTGAAGAGGATTCGGAAGTAGCAGCGCAGGTAACTGCGGAAGTATCTGTAAAAGAGGCAGAACAGGAACAGATCACAGCAGTTCAGGCAGATCCGGAATCTTTCAGTTATGATGATCTGAAGGAAGGTTATGATACTCCTGAAGCGACGACCATTACACTTACCAATACAGGAAATACAACTGTTTCGCTGATGCAGCCATATGCAGAGTATTTTGATATTGGGGAACTTTCGGCATCAGTGCTGGAGCCGGGAGATTCTGCTGCATTTACAGCAGTACCGGTGACCGGTCTGAAAGTCGGCAATTATCTGGACAGTATTCAGATAGCCCAGACCAGTTCGGAAGGACAGGAAGATGTATTAACAACGATCAAAGCTTCTGCGACTGTTTCGGAAGTGAAAAAGATTTATAAATTATCCGTAACACCGGAAGAACTGAATTTTGGAAAAGCAAAAGAAGGATATAGTGAGGCACCGGAAGCGCAGAAAGTTACAGTGACGAATGAGGGGAATACAAATGTAACTTTAAATGCACCGTCAGGTAAAAACTTTAAAATCGGGAAACTTTCAGCCACAGAGCTTGCACCGGGGGAGAGCTGTACATTTAAAATCCGCCCGAAGGCGGGTTTAAAGGCCGGCTCCTATACAGAGTCAGTTGTGATTGATAATGAACAGCAGATCAGTGCAGAAGTGAAAGTTCAGTTTACGGTTAAAGCTGCCCGCAAGGCGAAAATTGCAGATCCGGCAGATAATAAGATTACAGGAATCAGTTCAGATGGATATACAACACAGTCAAAGATTACATTTACAGCAGTCGGAGCGGGTATGGACAATGAAAGTCCGGGAAAGGGAGATGTCCGCTATGTACCGTATAACTGGAAAGTGATCAATACAAATAGCTGGAGCAGTGCACCTTATACTGCTGCATTTGGAATTACAAAGGCCGGAACCTACACATTGACAGTTACATTTGACCGTCAGAAGTATAATGGAAGTGAATGGGAGAATACAGGGGAGCAGGATACTAAACAGGTGAATTTCAGTATTACACAGGCGCAGACTGTAACTGCAACTCCGACTCCGCAGCCGAATGGAGCAACTGCGAAATCAGCGGTAAAGACAGGAGATACGACTAATATTACACCGTTTGTGATTATTCTGGCGATTGCAGCGGGATGTATTGTGGGAGTTGTGGTATACAAAAGACGAAAGAAATAAGAGTTATCTGAAGAAAAAATACAGGGGAATATGTAAAATATAAAATTATTAGCACTCATTTTGGTGAGTGCTAATTTTTCTTGACTTTTGGAATAAATGGTATTACTATATCTTTCAGAGAAGCAACTTACAGGAGTCAAAAGCTATTTCAAAGGATAAACAGGAGAGGATAGTTTTGGCTCCGGAGGCAGAGCAGATAAGAATGCAGTATATTGACAGATAAAGTTGCGGCAAATGATTAAAAACAAAAAGGAGTGTGGACAGCATGGCTGTAAAACATGGAAATTTATCAATTAACAGTGAAAATATTTTCCCAATCATCAAGAAATGGTTATATTCCGATCATGATATTTTTGTAAGAGAGCTGGTCTCCAACGGATGTGATGCGATCACTAAACTGAAAAACTGGAAGTAATGGGAGAATATACTTTTCCGGAAGGATACAAACCGGAGATTCAGGTAATTGTTAATCCCGATGAGAAAACTCTGAAATTCATCGATAATGGTATTGGCATGACTGCTGATGAAGTAGAGAAATACATTACCCAGATTGCTTTTTCAGGTGCAACTCAGTTTCTTGAGAAATATAAAGACAAAACTACAGATGATCAGATGATCGGTCATTTTGGACTTGGATTTTATTCTGCATTTATGGTGGCGGATGAAGTGCATATTGATACACTTTCCTATACAGAAGGTGCACAGCCTGTACACTGGTCCTGCGATGGTGGAACAGAATATGATATCCAGGAAGGTAACAAGAATACGATTGGTACAGAAATCACCCTGTTCCTGAATGAAGACTGCCTGGAATTTGCAAACGAGTACCGTATGCGTGAGATTCTTGAGAAATACTGTTCCTTCATGCCGGTTCATATTTACCTTTTCCAAAGCAAATGCACCTCAGGAATATGAGACAATTGATGAATCTGAGTTAAGAGACGATGATGTAGTTGTTGAACATATTCATGAGGAAGCAAAGACAGAAGAAAAAGAAAATGATAAAGGTGAAAAGGAAGTTGTTGAAATTTCTCCTGCAAAGGATAAAGTAAAGATCAATAAACGTCCGGTTTCCATCAGTGATATTAATCCGCTCTGGATGAAGCATCCGAATGAATGTACAGATGATGAATACAAGGAATTCTACCGCAAGGTATTTATGGATTATAAGGAACCGTTATTCTGGATACATCTGAATATGGATTATCCGTTTAATTTAAAAGGTATCCTGTACTTCCCGAAGATCAATACAGAGTATGATTCCATTGAAGGAACGATCAAACTTTATAACAATCAGGTATTTATCGCAGATAATATCAAGGAAGTAATTCCTGAATTCCTGCTTCTTCTGAAAGGTGTGATCGATTGTCCGGATCTTCCATTGAACGTGTCACGAAGTGCATTGCAGAATGACGGATTTGTACAGAAGATTTCTGAATACATTTCCAAAAAAGTGGCAGATAAGCTTACCGGAATGTGCAAGACTGACAGAGAATCTTATGAGAAATACTGGGATGATATCAGCCCGTTTATTAAATATGGCTGTATTAAGATGCTAAATTTGCAGAGAAAATGGGAGATTATGTACTCTTTAAGAATCTTGATGGCAAATATCTCACATTAAAGGACTGCATTGAAGAGAATAAAAAAGAAACAGAAGAAACTGAAGCTCAGACAGAAGAAAAGAAAGAAGATGCAGCAGAGTCTGAAAACAAAGACAATGCGGAAGCGAAAGAACCTGAGAAGACAGTAATTTTTTATGTAACTGATGAAGTTCAGCAGAGTCAGTATATCAATATGTTTAAGGAAGCAGGAAAAGATGCCGTTATCCTGAAGCATAATATTGACAGTGCATTTATTTCCAGTCTTGAGCAGAAACATCAGGAAGTACAGTTAAGCGTATTGATGCGGATCTGACCGAAGAAATGAAGGGTGAGGGTACTGCCGATGAAGAAACTGTCAAAGCACTGACAGAACTTTTCCGTAAGAGCCTTAATAAAGATAAACTGGAAGTACATGTTGAGAATCTGAAAAATGAAAATGTATCAGCAATGATGACTCTTTCCGAAGAGAGCCGCCGTATGCAGGATATGATGAAGATGTATAATATGTATGGAATGGATCCGAATATGTTTGGCGGACAGGAAACACTGGTTCTGAATGCGAATCATCCATTGGTTAAATATCTGGCAGAGAATCAGGAATCTGACAAGGCTCCGCTTATCTGTGAACAGTTGTATGACCTTGCGATGATGAGCCATAAACAGCTTTCACCGGACGAAATGACCAGATTTGTTCAGAGAAGCAATGAAATTTTGCTGATGATTGCAAAATAAGATAGAAAGCAGGCAATTTGCCGGCAGATCAATGAGAGGACAGATACGCCTGTCAGAATAGCAGAATATCAAATAAGGAGCAGAGAATAATTTTTGCTCCTTATTTTTGTGGAAAACAATTACATTGGTATTGACAAATGTCTTATGAATTCCTATTATTAAGTTGCCGATATTTTAATGAATATGCCGAATCCGCAGAAGATATAACGGGTTACAGAGAATAGTGACTGCAATGGTGCTTCCGGGCAGCCAATATCGTGACTTTCATTTACTTATAGAGAAATGTGTGTAAATAAATGAGATATCCAAATCTGTAAAAACACAGATTATGGAAGTTACAGGAGGAACGATGTATGAGTGCAGTTTATGGAGTTATTAGAAAATTGGGTGCAACATCAAAGTATAAAGGATATTATTATGTTGTGGATGCAGTAGAAATGGCACAGAAAATTTATGAGCGACCGGTAAAAGTCACCAAAGATATTTATCCGGTCATTGCAAGAAAATATAAATCAACGCCGTCTAATGTAGAACACAACATAAGAACACTGGTAAACTTATGTTGGATGAATCATAAGGATACACTGGAAGAAATGGCAGGGTGTACAATGGCAGATAAACCGACGAACAGTGAGTTTATAGATATTCTGGTCTATTATCTGCGTTATTCGGATAAAGACTGATAACAGAATCTACTCATAATTTCTCACAGGGAATGTGATGACTGGAGAGAAAAACAGTCATGGAATCATCCCAGAGATGTTCCAGACGTTTATCCGGACTGAATGAAGTATAAGAAACACCTGTTGTACATAAAAGGGACTGGTTCTTGTACCGGATATTCAGATAAAAGCTTTGCACAGGAATATCTGCAATATGCTGTTCGTTTTTTAACAACGACTGTGTCTGATTATGAGAAAGTTCAAATACAATCCTGAAATTCAAAGGTGTGCGTCTGCCGCGTATGATAGAAAAACAATAAGGTTTTACATCATGCCAGAGGGAATATTCTGTGGAATTCTCCTCAAAAGCAGCCTTTGTGTCAGTATCAAAGAAATCGTAATGAAGTTTTCCGTCTATGGTAAAAGTGTTGAAGGTTGTCACAGATGCCTCGACAAGAGAAAAACGGTCAAATACCTCACCGATCAGAAGTTTATTCATAAAATCTTTTACATCAGTAATTTTTAAAGCAAGCATACAACACCTCTCTGATAACATGATTTACAGCTGTTCAGAATTAAAAAAAGACTTCTGGATTGCTGCATATTTCTGAACATATTTTGTGGATCAGGCAGCGCTTCCTGCACTTTGCGGGAAGCGTCTTTTTATTATAAAGCACTTTTGAAAAAAAGAACAGTGTTTTTATTAAAAAAGTCTTTTTCAAACGTAAAGCGGTGTGATAAGATATATCTGGTATTGAATACTACATATAATGGAAAAGAGGACGATATAATTGAGATATAAGATTATCATAGATAGTTGTGGAGAACTTTTGGACGAATGGAAGAAAGATGAATGTTTTGAATCCATTCCACTGACTCTGATGGTAGGAGCTGAACAGATCATAGATGATGAAACATTTGATCAGGCAGAGTTTATTGATAAAGTGGCAGCCTGCCCGGAATGTCCGAAATCAGCCTGCCCGTCACCTGAGAGATATATGAGAGCATATGACTGCGAGGCTGAGCATATTTATGCAGTGACTTTGTCTTCTGAGCTGAGTGGTTCCTATAACAGTGCGTTGCTTGGCAGAGATCTTATTATGGAAGACCATCCGGATAAAAAAATACATGTGTTTAATTCACGTTCCGCATCCATCGGGGAAAGCCTGATCGGAATGAAGATACAGGAATGCGAAGAAGCAGGGATGAGTTTTGAAGAAGTTGTTTCAACTGTGGAACATTATATTGAAGGACAGCATACATTTTTATACTTGAGAATCTTGATACTTTGAGAAAGAACGGCCGTCTGAGCAAAGTGAAAGCGTTAGTGGCCAGTGCATTGAAAATCAAACCGGTCATGGGTTCTACGGATGATGGAAATATCTGCCAGCTGGATCAGGCAAGAGGCATGAATCGTGCTCTGATCAAGCTTGTAGAGCAGGTGATCGAGAAAACCCCGGACAGTGCAGAGAAGGTTCTTGCCATCAGTCACTGCAATTGTCCGGCAAGAGCACAGGTGCTCAAAGAGGCTTTTGAAGAGAGAATGAAACTTGCAAAGATCGTAGTCCTTGATACAGCGGGTGTAAGTTCTATGTATGCAAATGACGGCGGAGTGATCGTTGCAGTATAAACTAATTGTTTTCTTTTGCAGTAAAGTGTGCTATAATCAGAAAATACGAAATATTGATGCAAAGGAGATCTATCATGAGCCAGAAGAAAGTCGATGCTTATAAGGCCAGAAAAGGACTGCATAACAAAACAGACAGAAAAGAAAAAGTACTTTTTGGACTGGAAATGTTTGCCTGGGCATTCATTTGTGTTGTGATTGTTGCATGGATTGGTTATTCTGCATATGTAAAAGTGACAGGAGCCAAAGAGAATGTGGTTCAGAATACAGTAATGGATACTACTGCACTTGACAATTACATTTCGAATCTGTCAACAGATGCATCCGATGGTACAGACAGCACTGATGCAGATACAGCGGAGGAAGAAGATACAACAGCTTCCACTGATACAGACAGTGAAGATGCTGATGCAGCAGACACAACCGCAGATGATTCTGAAACGGAAACCGCAGATAAATCTGAAGAAGCAGATGATACAAATGTAGCAGACGATAAAGCTGCAGAAACAGCAGATTCAACAACGGATGCAGACAGCGCAGATGCTAAATAGAAATTGAATCTCTGATGGATTCACAGAAGAAAAGCAATAAAAAATTCCCCGATAATCCGGGGATTTTTTGGAGGTTTAATCCGTATAGAAAGTGCGGAATTACAATCCTCATCTGCGTTAACAAAATTATAAATTATAATTTGTAACGTTTGCAGCCTGCATACCACGAGCACCTTCTGTTAAGTCGTATGTTACAGCCTGTCCTTCTTCAAGGGATTTGAATCCTTCACCATTGATAGCGGAGAAATGTACAAATACGTCTGCACCGTCTTCACCAGTGATAAATCCGTAACCTTTTTCTGCGTT
>ENA-OQDT01000174-OQDT01000174.1-human-gut-metagenome-genome-assembly--contig:-NODE-174-length-41541-cov-4.402473_pt1 | contig 41541 bp, 39 predicted proteins | sample MGYA00242786_ERZ504617 | MGnify/ENA primary metagenome ERZ504617 (study PRJEB26092, sample SAMD00036337) | human gut metagenome | host: Homo sapiens | study: EMG produced TPA metagenomics assembly of...
GGTTTTGTACTTATCCTGTGTTGTCGGCTGAACATCATTCTTTTTGTTCGGTTTTGAAGAACTGTTTGATGAAAAAGACGGTTTTTTCTTATCCGAAGAACTGTTGTTTGAACTCTGCTCGGATTTTTCTCTTTTTTCAACAGCTGAACTGTTACTGTTCTGCGAATTATCCTTACTGTTCTTTTTATCTTCGGAATTTTTTCTGTCCTTTTTATCTTTGTTCGATTTAGTGGAATCGGTAGGATTTTGAGTGTTTTTCTCTGTTGCAGACACAGAAGTTGTTTCTGTGTCTGCATTTGTTGTCGATAGCGAGGAGGCAGTTGATGCAGTTTGAACTTTATTTTCCGATTGGTTGCCGCCTGCAAAAAAATGCTACTGTAAGTGCGGCAATACAAACGCACACCGCAATTAAAAGTATTTGATTTTTTTTAACAAACTTTTTTATCTTTTCCATAACCAATTTTTACTTGTGAACTTTAATCAAACGAGCTTAACGATGATTTTCTGAATTTCTGTTGCATCAACAACATCGATAACACCGTCATGATTTACATCGGCTTTGATAAGTGAAACCTTTGAAAGCTGTTCAAGGTTTACAATCTGCTTCTGAACAAGTGTTGCGTCAATTACAGAAACTGTGTTGTCAAGATTAACATCACCTACGGCATAATTTTCTGCAAGTCGGTCAGTCATATTGTAGAGTGAAGTTTTGCCGTTTACAAGACGATCAAATGAAACAAAAGCATAGAAACCCTGTTCGGTTGCCATCTGATTGTATGTTGTGTCTGTATGACCGAATCCGTTTTCAGCGGAGAAACTCATCATAGCATCGATGAGTGTGTTGCCGTTTTTGATGAATCTTTCATCATTTGTAGGATCAATTCCAAGGCTTGTAAGTGCAACGAGTACCTGTGCACAGCTTTCGCTGTTTACAGAACCCCATGATGCAAATCCGCCGTTTTCATTCTGTGCGTTTGACATTGCTGTGAGTGCTTTATCAATTGCCTCTTTAACATCGCTGTTTGTTGAGTAGTAAGGAGCAAGTGCCTGAATTGCCATACCTGTCATATCAGGATCTGCAGTTGAGCCGAAAAATGTCCAGCCACCGTTTGCTACCTGTGCATCAAGAATTGTCTGTACGAGCTTTTCTCTCGTTGTGGGATTTGCGGCGTCAGTCTGTGGAATTTCATAATCGCCCGTATCAAGTGCGATGAGGGCAAAGACAGGACCGTTGATACCCTGCTTCTTAACATAATCCATATCTGCAAGCGGTTCAAGAAGGTTATATGATGCAACATCCGTAACATCCTTACCGATTGCCGTAAGTGCAAGGATTACTCTTGAATTGTCTGTTGATTTAGTATTGTGAAGCTTTGCAGAACCCTTTTCTTCAACATACTTAACTGCATTCTGATAGTAACTGTCTGCAATTTCGTCTGTGATTTTACCTGCTCTTGCAAGACCGAGGACTGTCCACTCGCCGCCTACTGAAGAAACTGTGGGGGCATCCTGTGATGCAAGATGTTTTGCAACCTCGTCAATCTTGTTTGAAACTGTGTCAGCTGCGGAAGGAGCATATTTAACTGTGAATGTATATACAGTACCGCCTTCACTTGTGTTCATTGACGGCCATGCAGTATCACCGCAACCGATGATAATTTTGTCACCGTCAGAAACACTAACAGTCTGACTTCTCTTGTAAAACGCACTGTCGTCAGAAGGAAGATATTCATTCTTATATTTTCTTGTCTGGAAGTTTTTGTTAGTTGCAGTAGGAACTACATTTACATCAGCTGACGGAGTGTCGATTGTGAGTGTGTAGTCTGTAACTGACGGATCAAATTCGCCCGAAAGCTCGGCACCTGTGATCTCAACCGATTTAACAGTTGTATTGTTATTTGCCCATGTACCGCCGATATCCTCGCCGTAACCGTTTGAAGTATACATAATAGCGATTTCATCACCACTCTCAAGTGTGCCGTCTGCTACTGTATAGGATGCATAACCTGAATTTGTGAACCAGTCATTGAGAGTTCCCATCCAACCGCTCATTGTACCGCCGTCAAATGCAGCAAGACCGTTAATTGACGAGATGTAATTGTTCTCAGCACCTTCCTGTGTGTAGCCGTGATTGTTGAGTGCATCAACAACGGCTGACATCATAGTAGTGTCATTATTAATGCTTACCCACTCATCAACGAGAACGCCGTCCCACGGAGCGCCGTTTTCTACTGAGTATGTATCATTTCTGACAATTACTCTTACTTTTCCGTCTTCAACTGCGCTTACTGAAAGTGAAACCGTCATAAGTGACGAAATCATCATTACAGAAAGTACAATTGAGAGGATTTTTTTTAAAAGATTTGTTCATAGTGTTTTCCTCCATATTGTATTGTGTATATCGAAAGGCAAAATAAAAAGCCCTCCGTTTTTGGAAGGCACAACAAACAAAACCATACAGACCAAAAGTCTGTACAGATATGGTCGGCTGCACCTCTTCCCTGTCCAAGATTTGCAAAATCCGAGGCATACGGACAGCGACCTGACTTATGGCAATGCCAAACACAGTAATGACTGTTGCTTCGGATTCTCACCGAATTCTCTGTTATCTACTCTGCAAGATGCATTTTGAACCGTAAACCCATATTAAGTTATATACATTTGAAATCTGCATTTAATTATAACACCTGTTTATAGTCGTGTCAATTCCTTAAAATTTTTCTGATATCAGAGTTTATTCATGTACGATATAAGTTTAGTTTATGGCCGGCTTTATGTGTAACTTACTTGTATGAATTGAATATGCTGTTAATAAAAAGTTGAAATCGGTGAATCAGATGAAAGAAAAATGTTCGCTTGACAAGTTACCGCTTGGAGTTACGGGGATTGTCTATCGTGTGAACTGTAATGAAAATATCAAAAACAGAATATTTGATTTTGGTATTATGGAGAACAGTCCTGTTATCCCCTTGTTTACAAGTCCGTTTGGTGATCCGTCTGCGTATCTTGTTAAAAATGCCGTTGTGGCACTGAGAAATAACGATTGCAAAGATATCATTGTTACTCCTGAATAAAAGGAGGCTTTTTTATTGTTTTCTACGGATAAATCATCTTTTAATAAAAAGGATGTCTCGGATTGCGATTACAAAATTTCACTTGCCGGTAATCCTAATGTAGGCAAGAGTACAATTTTTAACGAACTGACGGGATTAAGACAGCACACGGGAAACTGGACGGGTAAAACAGTTGAGTTTGCCAGAGGTTGTTGCAAAATCAAAGACGCAAGATTTTGTATTACAGACTTACCGGGATGCTATTCCCTGCTTTCATTTTCGGGCGAAGAGGCGGTAACAAGGGAGTGTCTTATACAAAATCAAAATGACTGCGTTGTAATAGTCGTTGACTGCGGAGTTATTGAAAGAAATCTTTCATTTGCATTGCAGGTGTTATCTGTCACAAAGAATGCTGTTCTTTGTCTTAATCTTTGTGATGAGGCTGAAAAAAACGGTATAAAAATCGACTGCGACGAGTTATCGCTAAATCTTGGAATACCTGTTGTGAAAACCTGTGCAACAGACAAAAAAGGTTTGGATGAGTTAAAAAAAGCGATCTATAATGTATGCAGCGGAAAGACAAAATGTTTTAGGGTAGAAAGAAATTTTGAAGGTGTTGATATACTATCCGAAAAAAACTACAAACAGAATATTGAAAAGCTTTCGCAGATTGGCCACAAAATTTCAAGTGACTGCGTAAAATATGAAAAATCAGAGTTAAATGCTTGTACAAGAAAGCTTGATAAAATACTTACAAGCAAAACCACGGGAATACCGATTATGCTTGCAATGCTTGGTATATTGTTCTGGATAACAGTTGTCGGTGCAAATTATCCGAGCGAATGGTTAAGCAATTTGTTTGGCTTTATAAAAGAGAAACTGTATATTCTTTTTGATTTTTTACACGCTCCCGATGTTGTAACGGGACTTTTGATTGACGGAGTTTATACAACTCTGTCATGGGTGGTATCTGTCATGCTGCCGCCTATGGCTATATTCTTTCCGTTGTTTTCGCTTGTTGAGGATTCGGGATATCTGCCGAGAATTGCATTTAATCTTGATAGGTATTTCTCAAAGTGCGGTGCACACGGAAAGCAAAGTCTTGCTATGGCAATGGGGCTTGGCTGTAATGCCTGCGGAGTTACGGGTTGCAGAATCATCGAGTCGCCAAAGGAACGGTTGATTGCAATTCTTACAAATAATTTTATGCCGTGTAACGGACGGTTTCCCACAATAATTGCATTACTGCTCATGTTCTTTGCAGGTACGGCATTTACGCTGAGCAGTTCGCTTGAGGTAGCGGCATTGTTGATTGGAATAATAGTTTTCTGTGTTTTTATAACACTTGTTATATCTAAGGTACTTTCAGTCACAATATTGAAAGGCGAACAGTCCGGATTTGTGCTTGAACTTCCGCCGTACAGAAAGCCGCAGATTTTAAAAACTATTGTCCGTTCGCTGTTGGACAGAACTTTATTTGTTTTAGGAAGGGCTGTTGCGGTTGCCGCTCCGGCAGGTGCGATAATCTGGATTCTTGCAAATGTGCATATAAGCGATGTTTCACTTTTAAAATATTGTACTGATTTTTTAGATCCGTTCGGCAGATTTATCGGGGTTGACGGCGTTATAATAATGGCATTTATACTTGGATTTCCTGCGAATGAAACCGTTATTCCGATTATAATTATGTCATATATGGCAAGAGGTACTCTTGTTGATTATTCAAGCTACGATCAGCTGTTTCAACTTCTCAGTATGAACGGCTGGACAATTACAACGGCTGTATGTACGATTATTCTTTGCATTCTTCATTATCCGTGTTCAACAACCTGTCTGACAATAAAAAAAGAAACAGGCAGCCTTAAATGGACGCTTGTTTCTATGGCTTTGCCTACTGCAATGGGAATTGTGCTTTGTATGATTACAGCAGGTGTTATGAGATTATTTTAAGTCAATAACTTCAAAATCATCGGGAACAAATATATTTCCGTTAAAAACTGTTCTTGCCTCTGAAGTATATGTTCTTTTGCGTGTTTGAAGTGTTTCGTCCTCGGTGTGATACAGGATAAGATTTTTTGCAAAAAGACTCTCTGCAAGTTTGCCGGCATCAAGTGCTGTGCTGTGGAATTTTTCGTAAGGCTTAAAAATATCTTTTTGACTGTAAAGACAAAAAGCTTCACACATAAGATAATCGCAGTTTTGAACAAAATTTCTGCATTTTTCATTGAACGGTTCATCACCGAGACAGGCGAGAACTTTTCCTGACGGAAAAACAGCCTTGAATCCGAATTGCTTTGTTTTGTCTGAAAATATATCAAAGAAAGTGAGTCGGATACTGCCGGCATTTTGCTTTTCACCGTCTTTTACTTCATTGATGAAAATTTTTGTATTGATATTTTTGAGAAATTTCGGTGCAAGTGTGTGGTTGCAAATTGCCGTGATTGAATCAACACATTCATCGTGGCAGTAAATATTAAAATTACCGTCATATTTGCCTGAATTCATAAGAGCGCTTATTTGCCTTATTACCCACACGGCACCTAAAATATGGTCGGTGTGAGAATGAGTAATAAACATTGTATTTATGCTGTTCCAAGCTACTCCGGATTTCTTAATTGCGGATAAAATTCCGTTTCCGCCGCCTGCGTCAACAAGAAGACAGTCGTTTTCGGATTTCAGAAGAAAACAGGTATTATAACAGTCGGTAACCATCGCACTTCCTGTGCCGAGCATAATAATTTTTTCGTTCATACAGCACCTCGAAAATACAGGCAGATACAAGAAAAATGTATCTGCCTGAAAATTTTATTGTAATTTTATTCTTCCGCTTCTGCAACCTTCATCATAATGGCACATTCCTATTCTTTTTCTGAAAAGCTCACAGCCGTATTCGTAAATACCTGTGATTGAGCCTGTTGCATGATAAGCGTTTGCGGCACAACCGCCGCTGCAATAAAGTCTTGCCCAGCAGTCTTTGCAGTCGGGACGTGCGTATGCGTTACAAAGTTTAAATTCGTCCTGAATTTTCGTGTTTGAAACATCGTTAAAGATATCGCCGAGCTTGTACTTTTCATCGCCTACAAACTGATGACAGGGATAAAGGTCACCCCAAGGTGTTACAGCCATATATTCTGTACCCGAACCGCAACCCGAGATTCTCTTATAAATGCACGGGCCGCCTGTAAGGTCAATCATGTAGTGATAGAAGGTGAGCGGTCTGCCCTCTTTTTCACGCTTGAGCATTTCCTTTGCAAGAATTTCGTACTGTTCAAAAAGGATAGGCAAATCGTCATATGTAAGTGCATATGGGTCATCGGGAGCACATACAACCGGCTCCATTTGAAAGCTCTGTAAATCCCAAATCCGCCATATGGAAAATATCGTTTGTGAAGTCCGTGTTATTATGTGTATAAGTGCCTCTTACATAGTAACCCTTGTTGCCTCTTTTTTTGGACAAATTCCTGAAATTTCGGAACGATAATGTCATAACTGCCCTTGCCGTTTACAGTTTTGCGAAGATGGTCATGCACTTCTTTTCTGCCGTCAAGGCTGAGAACTACATTATGACATTCTTTGTTTGCAAATTCAATTACATCGTCATCAACAAGCATACCGTTTGTTGTAAGTGTAAAACGGAAGTTTTTGTTGTGTTCCTTTTCAATGCTTCTTGCATAGGCAACAATCTGCTTTACAACGTCAAAGTTCATAAGAGGTTCTCCGCCGAAGAAGTCAACCTCAAAGGTTTACTCTGCTGCCTGAATTTTCAATGAGAAAGTCAATTGCTCTCTTGCCACTTCAAAGCTCATCAGCGCTCTCTCGCCGTGGTATTTGCCCTGGCTTGCAAAGCAGTATTCGCAGTTAAGTTACAGGTGTGAGCAATGTGCAGACAAAGTGCTTTGATTACTGTGTTTCTCTTTTTAAAGTCAAATGCAAGGTTTTCGTACTTGTCGTCTGTAAAGAGCTTTCCCTGCTCCTCAAGATCTTTTACATCATCAATGCAGTCGGAGATTTCTTCTTTTGTAATCTCAGGATTGTCTGCATATTTTGAAAGCATTTCGTCGATTATCTGTTCTTTTGTTGCGTTTTTGTACATTGCAATAACATCATAAGCAAGGTCATCGACTGCGTGTACACTGCCGCTGTAAACATCAAGAACTATGTTGTATCCGTTAAGTTTATACTGATGAATCATAATATCTCCGTTAGACAAAAGGAAAGCCGTTAACCCTTTGGGAAAACGGCGATAATCCTTAATAATCAAATTAAAATAGAATTATTTCTCGCTCATGCACTTTTCGCACTGCTGGTTAGCAACGCCGCAAGATGTCTTACACGCTGACTGACATGAAGTCTGGCACTCGCCGCAACCGCCTGTCTTAACGCTCTTCTTGAGGTCACGAGTTTCGATAGTTTTAATTCTCTTCATAATAAATCAAACTCCTTGTTAGATTTTGTTAGTTTAATATTATCACACAGCCATTGATTTGTCAATCTTTTTTAACTACGCTTATGTTATCCGTCATACCGCCTTTTGTTGACATAATCTCAACCTTGCAGGCTGAAAGATATTCAATGTAATTTATAAGTTCCTTGCTTATAATTTCACCGGGTACGATGAGGGGAATTCCGGGTGGATATGCCCAGATATACTCGGCAGAAGTTCTGAACTCCGAATTTTGAAACGGAATAGTTTCTTTGTTGAATTTGTACAACTCGCAGGCGTTGAAATTTTTGCCTGTGTAGAGATTTTTTAACGGAACACGCTCGGTGTCGGCTCCTTTTGAAAGTTCGCTGTCAATTGAAATCAGAGCGTCTGAAAGCATATCAAAAGCTTTTTCAGTGTCACAAACAGATGTCATGGCAATTACATAGTCTGAATATGCCATTTCGGTTTCAATCTGATAATTATTTCGCAGTATTTCGGCAAGCTTTGTTCCAGAAATATTTGCGTTCGCTGTTGAAATTACTATTTTGCCAATATCATAATCAAAATCAGTATCGCTTTTATCATAAATTTTCAGATATTTTAGATTTTTAAGTTTTTCTCTGACCGTTTTAAGATTGCAACAATATTCATTGAATTTATCTTTACTGTTTTCGCAGAAATCAAGACATTTTTCGATTGAACTCATTAAAATATATGACGGACTGCTTGTTTCAAATACAGCCAAATTTTCGGCAAGAATTTCAGAAAGCTCGCTGTCATTTGTTATGAGCAATGCAGTTTGAGTTAATGACGGCAAAGTTTTGTGCAGACTCAATACTGCGGCGTCTGCACCGCAGTTAAGTGCTTCATCGGGGAAATTGTCCGAAAACTGAAAATGCGCTCCGTGAGCTTCGTCAACAAGTAATTTTGCTCCGTGTTTGTGACAGATTTCGGAGATTGACTTTATATCCGAAACAACTCCTTCATATGTAGGCGAAGTTATTATTACAAGTCTGATTTCATCATTGTGTTTTGTAAGTTTATCTTCTATATCGCAAGGTGAAGCCGATGTAAGAATATTGTATCTGCTGTCTGTATCGGGAAAAATGTAATCGACATTGAGATTAAACAGTTCTGCTGAATTATATACAGATTTGTGGCAGTTACGAGCCATTAAGATCTTGTCGCCTTGATTTGTCATTGATCGGATTGCAGAAAGTATTCCGCCTGTTGAACCGTTAATCAGAATGAAAGCATTTTTTGCATTGTAAAGCTTTGCAACCTTTTTCTGAATTTCATCAATAACTCCGTTTGGTGAATGGAGATTGTCAAAACCATTAATTTCGGTTATGTCGATATTATACGGTATTATACCCTCTTCTGTAATGTCCGTTCTTTTGTGTCCGGGCATATGAAAAGGATATATGCCGCTTTTTGAATAATTTTTAAGCTTGTCGTACAGCATATATTCTCCGATATTTTAAATATTTAGTTTGTACCGAACTCAGCGAGTTCAAGTCCCTTGTTGTGTTCAAGCGCCCAGTTTATGCTCCAGTAGCTTGTAAAGAGCAAAAGATGATTGCCTTTAAGATCCTGAATTTTCTTAGTATCGGACGCAAGGTCGAGAGTTTTCGGATCAAGGTCATCGTTTACAATCCAACGGATAAATTCATATGGGAGTGTTTCCATAATGATATCACAGTTGTACTCGTTTTGAAGTCTGTATTTAAGAACATCAAACTGAAGTACGCCTACAACGCCAACGATAACTTCCTCCATACCTGCGTCAAGCTCCTGGAAAATCTGAATTGCACCTTCCTGTGCAATCTGACTTGTACCCTTGATGAACTGTTTGCGCTTCATTGTGTCTTTCTGACGGACAAGTGCAAAGTGTTCGGGAGCAAATGTAGGAATTCCCCTGAACTGTACCTTGTGTCCCGGTGAACAGATTGTGTCACCGATTGAGAAAATGCCCGGATCAAACACTCCGATGATGTCGCCCGCATATGCCTCGTCAACAATTTCTCTTTCCTGAGCCATAATCTGCTGTGGCTGTGAAAGACGCATTTTTTTGTTGCCCTGAACATGGAACACTTCCATATTCTTTTCAAACTTGCCGCTGCAGATGCGCATAAATGCAACTCTGTCACGGTGAGCCTTATTCATGTTTGCCTGAATTTTGAAAACAAATGCAGAGAAAAAGTCTGACATAGGCTCAACCTTTTCATCAACTGTTTCTCTTGGCAGAGGTGGAGTTGTGAGCTGTAAGAACTGTTCAAGGAATGGTTCAACACCAAAGTTTGTAAGAGCCGAACCGAAGAATACAGGAGTAAGCTGACCGTTGCGGACTGCTTCAAGGTCAAATTCATCGCCTGCACCGTCAAGAAGTTCTATTTCATCAAACAAATCCTGCTTATGATAGTAGCCTATTGTATCTTCAAGGGCAGGATCGTCAAGCGTAAGTTCTTTCTTTTCAACTTCTTTCTGACCGTTATTAGCGGTGAAAGCAAGGATTTTCTTAGAATTTCTGTCATACACACCCTTGAATTCCTTACCTGAACCGATTGGCCAATTTACGGGATAGGTGTGAATTCCGAGAACATTTTCAATGTCTTCAAGAAGGTCAAAAGAATTTTTTGCATCTCTGTCCATCTTGTTGATGAATGTAATGATAGGAATATTACGCATTACACAGACCTTGAAAAGTTTGATAGTCTGTTTCTCAACACCCTTTGAACCGTCAATTACCATTACGGCAGAGTCTGCCGCCATAAGTGTACGGTAGGTATCTTCCGAGAAATCCTCATGTCCCGGTGTATCAAGAATATTTATGCAATAACCGTTATATTTAAACTGCAAAACCGATGATGTAACAGAAATACCACGCTGTTTTTCAATTTCCATCCAGTCGGACACAGCATGCTTTGCGGTTCTTTTGCCTTTTACCGAACCTGCAAGGTTAATTGCTCCGCCGTAGAGCAAGAGCTTTTCCGTAAGTGTTGTTTTACCCGCATCAGGATGCGAAATAATCGCAAAGGTTCTGCGCTTGCTGATTTCTTCTTTAAATGAACTCATATCTTTCTTCCCTTCGGAGGTTAAGTATATCCACAATTCTATATTTTACTATTTTTGGATGGTATATGTCAATAAAGAATGAAGAAAATGTGAGAAAAATAATTGCTACAAAAACTTGACAAATTTGTAAATATATTGTAATATATTGGTACAGAAGGACTTAATGTGATTTTTCCTATTTTTTCATATACCTTCCAAATCGAGGCAGAAACTTGTGTTTCTGCCTCAAAATCATTTATGAGGTTTTTTATGAGTAATTCTATCGGTCTTTACATTCACATACCGTTTTGTAAGCACAAATGTCCGTATTGCGATTTTTTCAGCGGCAATGCAGACGAAAACGCTTTCGATAATTATGTGATTGAATTAAAAGTATAAAATAAATACTGGTCTGAAAAAGCCAAAAGAGATAGTTGCAACCGTATATTTCGGCGGTGGTACGCCGAGTGTTTTGGGTGCAGACAGACTTGTGATATTCTTGATTTTATCAAGTTCAATTTTAAATTCAAAATAATGCCGAGATTACAGTTGAGTCAATCCCGACTCCGCCAAACTATTGATTTTGAAAAAATGTATGCCTGCGGATTTATCGCATTTCAATGGGTATGCAGACTGCTGTTGAAGATGAATTAAGGCTGCTTGGGAGAATTCACAGCATTGATAGATGCAAAGACTTCTGTTGAAAGGGCTAAAAGTGCGGGATTTAATAATATTTCACTTGATTTGATGATGGGAATTCCTAATCAGACAATTGAAAGCCTTGAAAAATCAATCAGTTTCTGTGCCGATTGCGAAGTTACTCATATTTCATCATACATTTTGAAAATTGAGGAGAATACTCCGTTTTATAAGGTGCAAAATAAACTTAAGCTTGCCGATGATGATATGCAGGCTGAAATGTATCTGAAAGCTGTTGAAATGCTTGATTCTCTCGGATACAAGCAATATGAAATTTCTAATTTTGCAAAACAGGGTTATGAAAGCCGACATAATACCAATTACTGGAGATGCGGTGAATATATCGGCATAGGTCCGTCTGCACACTCATTTTTTGAGGGCAAAAGGTTCTTTTATTCGAGAAGCATGGACGATTTTAATAACAATAAGCTGTCTTTTGAAGGTACGGGCGGAGATGAGGAGGAATTTATTATGCTCTCGCTCAGGCTGAAAAGCGGTCTTAATTATTCTGAATTTGAGGAAAAATTCGGATACACTCTCCCCTCTTACATTATCAAAAAAGCTAAAGAGTATGAAAAATACGGCTATACAAATGTTACAGACAAGTCGATCAGCTTTACACCGAAAGGTTTTCTTGTTTCAAATTCAATAATCAGTGAACTGATATAAAAAACGCTCCGAGAATAAATTCGGAGCGTTAATTTTATGTTATGAATTTGTATGTCAGATTAATACAATGAAGAGTATGAACCGCCGCCGATAAGCGATGTAAGAACACTTGTTGCAAATGTACTTGTGTTAAATGACCACATAGTAAGTTCTGCGCCGATGAAGAATACAATCATAAATGCAACGGCAACGATGAGTGTGAGAATTAAAGTGAATAATGCAGAGTTCTTTGCTTCGGGAACATTAGCTTTTACCTGATTTACAAGTGAAATAACAAGGTAAAGCATAACGATTACGAAGAAGAACAGGAACATATATACGCTGATTAATGCGCAAAGACCTGCCAAAATCCAACCGATTGATGCCGGAATAGATTCAATTGAAAATGTGATGAATGAATCAATAAATGCTTTGGCTGTGTTTTCTTCGGTTTTGTATTTCTTTACATATGCAAAGAGAATAACAGAATAGAAGCCGCCGATAAGGATAGTAGTAACAAGACTTACAAGAAGTGTTTTCGGAAAATCAAGTGCGCTCATAGAAAGCATAAGAAACATATTGCCAAGAATGAGTGCAATAAAGAAAATTGCCGAGAAAAGAGCGCCGAGAATGATGTCTTTTTCAGCCTTTGCTGTTTTGATAACAGTTTTGGAATCCTTAAAGAATGAAGTGAACACAACAGGAATGTTCTTTAAAGCCTTAACAAAAGCATTTTCCCCAATGGGTGCTGTGTTATTTACGGCATAAGGCGACTGCTGTGTCTGAGGGTTTTGCGACTGTGCATACTGTTGCTGAACAGGGTTCTGATACTGTGGCTGTTGTGGTTGAACAGGCTGCTGATACTGAGGCTGTGCCTGTGCATTTGCCTGCTGAGCCTGTGCTTGAGCGGCTCTTGACTTTTCGCAGTTGCAAACAGCATTGTCTTCAAGCTGTGCTCCGCAATATTTACAGAATTTCATGGTGATTCCTCCAAGATAAAATAATATGTAACAGGTCTTATATCTACCTGTTGTTTGTTGAAAACCGATTGTTTGGGTTAAGAAATTTTTGTTGCGGTATAATTTTTTGAATCAAGGAAACTCTCATACTTCTTGTAGTCAGCAAGTTTCTGATCACCGCTACTGCTGTCAATACTTGAGGAATAAACTTCGTCATCAAGCAGATAAGGGTTCTTGATGTATATGCCGCAATAGTAAGTATCGTAACTGTTAAACCAACCGTCATATTTTCCTTTTTCAACTACAAGGATAAATGCTCGCTCATCATCAGATGCTTTCTTTGGCTGAACATAATACATTTCAACCGGAGAATAAGATGTGAGATATGAATAGTATTCATCAATGTAATCGTTTACAGCGGAATTTATTTTGTCAACATTTGCTTTTGCTTCATCGGAAGTCATAACATTGTTAGCCTTAGCAGTAACTGTTGTTGACGAGTCCTTAATAATAAGTGAGGTGTTTGGAATAATTTCTTTTTCGGTTTTGAATGTTACTTCATCGCCTTCATCAAGATAGTTTTGACTACCGTCAATGCTGAGATAAAAATCATCTACAAAATCATCGTTTTTATCATACACACTGATAGTAGAGCCTGATTCATATTTAAGTTTGTAATCATCAACTTTGTAGTCAAACTTAGCGATGTCGATTGAAAGCTCACCGTCTTTTATACCATAAGTTTTGATAAGGTTGTTGTCAACTATATGCTTGATTATATCCACTTCAACCATATCTTTGAGTGAGATTTTTTCCTCTTTAAGAATGTCGCTGACTTTGAGCTCTTTCTTGACATCACTCTTGTCAAACTGAATTCCGAGAGTTTTTTCATACTCGGAAATATATTTCTTTGCAGACTCACTGTCATCCCATTTGAGTTCAACAACAATTGTGTCATCTTTGCTGATGTTGTTTATGGTTGCTGATGAAACTGTGTAAAAACTATCTGAATCTTCTGTTGTTGATTCTGTTTTAGCGTCTTTGAGATATGCCTTTACATTGCAGTAATCAAGGATTGATGAAACCGATGCCTGACTTGCAGAATAATCATCTACTGCATCGCTGAGCACACTTTTCCAGTCGCCCTTTGAAATATTGTCGGCATACTTGCCGTAATCAATGTCTGATTTCTTATCATCAGAAACCTTTTCTTTTTCAATAGTATCACTGTCAATGTAAATGTCAGCAGAAGCGTAACCGTTGTACAAAGAACCTTTGTCAAATTCAACTTTTATGTAATCATCAAGTTTAATTCTGTTAAGGTATGGAATAAGTGTGCAAAGTGTAATGATTATTCCTGCAATTACAACTGCTGCCGCACCGCAAATTACAACAAGCTTTGTCGGGAAAGGCTTCTTAACTTTTGGCTGACTCTGAACCTGATATGGTTGTGCCGCCTGCTGTACACCTTCTGTGACATTAGCATTGTTGTCAAAATTTACAGGTTGTGTGAACTGCTGATTGTTTTGATTTACTCCGTTGTCTTCTGTTGCAACGGAATTTTCCTGAGGAACAGGAGCTCCGCATTTTTCGCAAAAAGCATCTCCCTCGCTAAGCTTATTGCCGCATTTTTTCACAGAACATAAATTCATCTCCAATGTTTGATAATATAATGAATATTATCACTTTAGCATTGTAAAGCGATAACATCAGCACGCTTATTATATCACAAATTACAGCAATAATTCAATATTTCTTACAATTTTTTAACTTTTTACACTATAGAAAATTATATGTTAAAATAATGAAATGATGTACACATAGCAAATAATGACAATAAAACAGCGGCAAAAACTATAAACTTTAGTTTTTGCCGCTGTGGTTTAGTAATAATACTTTATAAATTTTATATTGTAGTAATCACAGGTTGTGATGTCGTTGGTGTCAATCTCATTTATAAGGATATAATCCTGAGCAACGCCTAAAAGATAGCCTGTTTTCTGAACAATTGTGTTTGCTCCCATGAGAAAATCAACGGTGATTCTTCTTCCGATTTGTGTTCGCATAAAGCCGTTGTGATATCTCAGATTTTCGGCTGTTACAGGAAACGGATATTGATAATCACTCATCGACATTCCGATATTCTGCCTTATCGGCGTTGCAACGGTGGCACCGGAGCTCGCCGTTGTAGCTGGGGTTGCAGGCAAAACAGGTACAGATGTATCTATTTTTTTAGGCTCTTAATGAACGGTATATTTTGAAGACTTCCGCTGTATTTATTTATATTTTCAGGTTGTTCTTCTGATGTACTTCCGCCCTCTTCATATGCTATTTCTGCCTGTTCAAGCGAGGGATTGTCATTTGATTTTTGAACTTCTTCTGTCATATTGGGGTGTGCAACAGACGGTGTGTTCGGATTGTGTCGCATAATTTCGTCAATCGCAGGAATATAATATCCGTTATCCGCTGTCTTTGACGGACAAGAATTGTTGAGGCAGGCTTTGTTTTTGTCAAGTCCGTAAAGATGTTCGGGATTAATCTGATTTGCCGTAGGAGTTGTATTAACTGCCATATTTGAAGAATTATCCATTAAGCTATGCTCCTTTATGTTTTGGAATAAGCCTCGGTAGGCGAATAAAAGCAATGATCCCCTACCCTGTTGTAAATTACTCCGTTGTTTGACGGAAAAAATGTTGGGCAGGTATCTGAAAATGGATTAAAATAGAAAATTGAATTTCCGACAGATGAATCGGTATTGCCCGCCAATGCCCAATCGGCAATGTTATAGTGAATTTCGTCTGGGCGTATATTGTAAACATTCTGAGGATTATATTGTCCTCCGACAGTTGTTTTAAGACAGGTAAATTGATTTGGTTGTTCCATTATGGCACGGAAATCTCCGCCCTTGCTGACTCTTGCAAATTCCCCGTTTGGAACACGGGTTCGGTTTACAATTACCGACGCAACGGCACGCATTCCGTTTTCACCTTCCCCACCTGCCTCACATTTTAAAAGCCTTGCAAGCAATTCTCTTGTACTCAATGCCACCTTTTTTCACCAACCGTTATTTTATTCAATGATATTTTATGCATAAATTAACTTGTTGTTACAAAGAAAAAGCTTGTGATAAATGTGTTATTCACGCAGACAGGAAATTCTGTTTTATAGAAGCAAATCTGCCGTTAAGGCTTCAGAGAACTTTCCACCGTGTTTAGGATTTATTACAAATCAGAATATTACCAAGTTAGAATGCAATGAATATCAAAAAGAAATGGGACTGCAATCATAACAGGATTTTTAGATTATACTTATCAATAAATACAGGACACGAAAATAATTAGCCACTTGTAAATATCATATACTTGAATTTTTCGGATTACCCCCCCGACTATTGATATTGAGCAAAAAAACACCGTAGTTCTAACAGAACTACGGTGTTTTTTATGGCGGAGACGGAGGGATTCGAACCCTCGTCCCTCAGGGGGCATCATGATTTCGAGTCATGTCCGTTATGACCACTTCGATACGTCTCCGAATATTGGTGATTAACCTTGTTTATTGTACTTGTTTTTTGTGCGATTGTCAAGCAAAATTACACAAATTTGTAAATTTTAAATTTAATCCGTAAAAGCATAAATAAGTGTCTGCGATTATTATATGAATACTTATGCTTGATTTTGCGGACATTTTTTTGAAAATCAGTACGAAAAGATTATTGAAAAAAACCATACTCAAATTAACAATCGGCACAACTGCACTTGCGGAATCGTCTTGCAAAACTTTGTAACAGCAGAGTCATGAACAGCCCTGTTGCGGCACATGAAAGGCAGATATAGGCAAATTTTATTTTTGGCATTTATTTACTGCAGACTGTTTTCTCAAAATAAGCAACCTAGCAATTATAAGCTACGCTTATGCGGATTGATGTTCCGAAATTTGATTAAGTTCCTTCTATGCTTTTAGGGTGTATTTTCCGTTTTTGATTATAACAAAATCCTTTGCCATAAGTCGGTGAAGAAGTTGCTTCGATTTTTTATGACTTATTCCGAGAAGTTCGGAAATTTCTTTTGAAGTTACCGTAATGTTGTCAGTAATGTATGAAATTACGGCATCCTGTCTGTCTGTTTCAATATCAGGACGGTTTTGTGAAATTTGAGTTTTAGTTGATTTGCTTTCGGGAACAAACGAAAGCTTTAGGGTGATGCTTTCGGGGTTGAAACTTTCTTCAATGACCGGCAGAACAAGTTCGTGACTTTTCCAAACGGAGAAAATATTAGAAATACCGAATCCGTCGTTACTGCCGATTCCTATCAAATTAAACATACGCATAATTGCCGTGTTTCTGGGGTCGGATATACCGCCCGCTCTTGCGGCGTCGAGTTCAACTCTAAATCCGCCTGGATTGGATATTGTAATGCTTTCATCATCTTTCATAACAACAACACCGTTTGAACCATAATAGTCGGCATTTATAAGGCAGTTTGCAAGAGCTTCCTGTAAGGCAGTTGTAATCGGTGTAATGTCTGATTTTGTGTTTGCTGTCAGTTTTATATCGTATGAAATTTTTTCAAAGACCTTTATAAAGAAATCATAAAGGTTTTCACAGTCAGAATTTAAATCTGATGAAATAATTGTGTGTTTATCATCTTGTGTTGTTTCCTTATATTCAAGACAATAGGACGGGTATTCTTTTTTGATGAACTCTGACTTACCGAACATAAGAAGTCCTGCGGCTGTAGGGTGAAACAAAAGGTCTTCCCCTACTCCGATTGCTCCTATTCCCTGCAAGAAATCTTTATCCGAAAAATTTTGAAGCCGATTATTTGGCTTAACAGTTGACATTTTTATTCGGTAGCTATGGAGTGAATCGGTATTAAATACGGAAGCAGTCATGCATTCGATGATATTCATATCTTGTGTTTTAATTTTGGAATCACGCACCATAGCGTTAATTTGGTCGAGTGTACAGCGGTAGTCACCCTCGCCGTTTCTTCTGTATGAATTATGAATGCTGCCGTCAAGATACACGGGACGGTCAAATCTTTTTGCTTTTGGCACTGTAATAACGATAATATGCTTTTCTTCAATTTTTTGCACATAAACATCATCATATGAAAGAATGTTTGTGCTTACTTTTTGAATATCGTTTGCTATCTCCCAAAATTCCTCAATAAGTTCATCCGGATCGGGAAGATTTACGGGATGAAGTGATTTGTCCCTGTATTCTTCTACACCTAAAAGTATAATTCCTCCGAGTGTATTTGCAAAGGATGAATATTGTTTCCCCACAAGCTTTTAGGTAATCCGCCTGTTGCCTTTTTGGCCTCTATTCGATTGTTTTCTCTGTATTTTTCAATGTTGTTGAGGTCAATCACATTCATCTCCCCTATTACTGTTGCGGTTATTCTTTTTATATCAACGGTTTTGTCTGCTAATAAAAGCACCGCAGAAAAAAATCTACGGTGCAATTTAAAGATTCGGTTAAAAAATCAGTTTTCTCTTCCGAGAAGGTAGTCAACAGACACTTCAAGAATATCGGCAAGTGCAACAAGCTCAACATCTGTTACGAAACGAATCTGACCTTCAAGCTTTGAAAGTCCTGATGCGTTCATATCGACGCCGTTAACCTGAAGCTGAGCAAGAAGCTCCTTTTGCTTCATACCTTTCTGCTTTCTTACAGCCTCAACCCTGCTTCCTACGAGGTTTCTGTCTCCAAGTTCCTGTTTTCTTAATCTCATTTTTACTCTCTCCCAAATCGTTTTAATTCTTTTTTAAAATTCTTTAAAAACATTGTGATGTTATTATAATACTAAAAAGGAAAAAAAACAAGGGGTTTTTTGTAAATAAATTTAAAAAATTGAAATTTTTTCGTAAATTTGGTTACAAATTGAAATATAGTAGTTATAATGCACTTATAAATAGGTATGCTCTTAATAATATTATACAATTAGCACAACATATAATTCTGACTGAGAAAGAATAATTTTCCTTAATTTCCTGAATAGAATTAATATTTATGAAATGGTTCTATATCAGAAATAACAATTACAAAATATTACAAACAAGAAATCTAAGTTTCAAAAAGAAAAACGCTCTTAATAAAAGAGCGTTTTAATCTTATTTTCAATTTGTTTATGCTTTAAAAGTACCGTTTTCAATGTCTGTAATCATTGACACACGGTTTTCGTGTCTGCCGCCTTCATAAGGTGTGTTAAGGAAGATGTCAGCAAATTTAACAGCATCTTCTTCGCTTGTAACTCTGCCGCCCATACAAAGAATATTTGCGTTATTGTGTCTGCGAGTCATTTCAGCACAAAATTCGTTTGAAACAACTGCGGCTCTGATTCCCTTTACCTTGTTTGCGGCAATTGATATACCGATGCCTGTACCGCAACAGAGAATGCCTGTTGAGCATTCGCCCGAGGTGATTGCGGTTGCTACCTTGTAGGCATAAACCGGATAATCAACGCTTTCTTCGCTGAAAGTGCCGTACTCTTTGTATTCAAGTCCTTTTTCATCCAGATATTTTTTGATTGCGCAGATAAGGTTATATCCGCCGTGGTCGCATCCGAGTGCTATCATTTTGTTCTACCTCCAAGTTTTTTATTAAGCTCACGCTGTGCCTGAGGCAAGCGGAGATATACTGGCATAAGCTCTTGTGCCGAAACGGTTTGTCCGTTATTAATCATTTCAAATGCAACAAGTGCAGTTGAAGACGCTCTCTGATATTTAAGATTTACGGGAGCAGACTCTGCATTTTTAATTTCATTACCGATGTATTTACAGGTAATATCGGTACCGTCACCTGCTATGATGATTCTTCCGTCAACAGACAGCAGTTCGTTTTTTAAGTCATCAAGCGATAATGCTCTGTCATCACAAAGTCGGGTAACAACTCCGTTTTTAATTTCAAACAGTGCATTGTATACCTGTGAACAGCGTGCGTCCATTACGGCACATACAATACAGTCGGTTGAAAGGAAATTATAAGCCATACTCTCAAGTGTTGAAACCGAAACACACGGTATATTATTTGCAAAAGCAAGACCTTTTACTGCCGCAACGCCGATTCTTACTCCCGTGAATGAACCCGGACCTGCGTTGACTGCAATTGCATCAATATCTGATATTTCCGTTTTTGTATTGTTCAAAAGCTGTTCAACCATAGGGATGAGCGTCTGGCTGTGGGTAAGACTTGTGTTTATGAAAGTTTCACCGATCAGCTTGCCCTCTTCTGAAAGTGCAACAGATGCGGCTGTTGCAGATGTGTCAACAGACAGAATTTTCAAATTTCAACACCTTCAATTTCAAAGATTCTTTCGTCATCGCTCTCCCCTTTTTCAATCGTTATTCTGATTGCATTTTCGGGAAGTGCGCCTTCTATATTTTCACTCCACTCAATTACGAGAATGCCGTTGTCAATGTAGTCAAAAAATCCCGTTGAGTACAAATCATCCCATGAATTAACCCTGTACATATCAAAATGATAGATATTGTACTTTCCGTTGTATTCGTTTACAAGGGCGAAAGTAGGGCTTGACACACCGTCATCAACACCGAGGGCTCTTGCCAGTCCTCTTGTAAAGGCGGTTTTGCCCATACCGAGTCCGCCGAAAAGGGCTATTACCTCTGTGCCGTAGAGCTTTTTTGCAATTTTTTCGCCGATCTGCTCAGTTTCATCGGCGTTGTGAGAAATCAATTTAACCATATCAGAAAAGTCCGCTGATTTTGCCGTTTTCATCAATATTAATTTTTCTGCGGCAGGAACTTTCGGGAGTCCCGGCATTGTCATAATATTGCCTGTATAAATTACTGCAAAACCTGCACCGTTTGAAATTGTTACATCTCTTACTGTGATTTCAAAATCCTTTGGAGCACCGAGCTTTGTAGGATCATCTGAAAGCGAATACTGTGTTTTTGCCACACATATTGGAAGTTTGTCTCCGCCGAGTGCCGCAACTTCCTTGATTGCTTTTTCTGCGGCTGTTGTGTAGTTTACCTTTGACGCACCGTAGATTTCCTTTGCAATCTTTTCAACTTTTTCCTTGAGTGTGAGGTCGAGTGAATAGAGCGGTTTAAATGCAGACGGCTTTTCACAAGCCTCTACTACCTTATTTGCAAGCTCTACGCCGCCTTCTCCGCCTTTTCCGAATACATTTGAAAGGGCAAAGTCTGCACCCTTTGAAATGCAATATTCTTCAATGTATTTGAGTTCTTCATCTGTATCTGTACCGAACTGATTAATTGCTACAACTACGGGAACATTGTACTTTCTCATATTGTCAATGTGAACACCGAGGTTTACAATGCCTTTTTTGAGAGCCTCAATGTTTTCATTTGAAACCTCTGACTTTGGAACGCCGCCGTTGTATTTTAATGCACGGCATGTTGCCACGATTACAATTGCCGACGGAGCAATGCCGGCATATCTGCACTTGATGTCAAGAAACTTCTCAGCACCGAGATCCGAGCCGAAACCAGCTTCTGTAATGCAGTAATCGGCAAGCTTTAATGCAAGCTTTGTTGCTCTTATGCTGTTACAGCCGTGAGCGATATTTGCAAAAGGTCCGCCGTGCATAATTGCAGGAGTACCCTCAAGCGTCTGAACAAGGTTAGGTTTGATTGCATCCTTGAGAAGTGCAGTCATTGCTCCCTCTGCTTTCAAATCTTTGGCATAAACGGGTTCACCGCTGTATGTGTATGCAACAAGAATGTTGCCGAGCCTTTCTTTGAGGTCGGAGATATCATTTGCAAGACAGAGAATTGCCATAACTTCCGATGCAACTGTAATGATGAAGTGATCTTCCCTCGGAACACCGTTTACCTTACCGCCAAGACCGATTGTGATATTTCTTAATGCACGGTCATTCATATCAAGACAACGCTTGAAGAGAATTCTTCTCGGATCAATGCCGAGTGTGTTGCCCTGCTGAATGTGGTTGTCAAGCATTGCGCAACAAAGGTTGTTGGCTGCTGTAATTGCGTGCATATCACCTGTGAAATGAAGGTTAATGTCCTCCATCGGAAGAACCTGTGCGTAACCGCCGCCTGCGGCACCGCCTTTAATTCCGAATACAGGACCGAGCGACGGTTCACGGAGTGCGATGATTGCATTTTTACCGATTTTAGCCATTGCCTGACCAAGACCTGCAGAAGTGGTGGTTTTGCCCTCGCCTGCCGGTGTTGGGTTGATTGCTGTTACGAGGATGAGCTTTCCGTCAGGATTGTCCTTTACACGGTCTGCAAGTTCATCAGAAAGTTTTGCTTTGTACTTTCCGTAAAACTCAAGCTCATCAGCAGAAATCCCAAGCTGATTTGCAATTTCTGCAATAGGCTTTAATTCTGCACTCTGAGCAATTTCGATATCAGATAACATAATATACCTCCGAATCAAATTCATGTTTTTATTATTATAACAAAATGCGAAACTTGTATTATTCTGTATTGAAATTATACTTGATATTGAGAGCGTAATTTAATATAATTATAGGGTAAAATTAATTTCAAAGGTTGTTTTGGGTGAAAAAAGTTATTACAAATATTTATGAATATTTCAGACAGTGTGACGCAGTTTTGTGGCTGTTGACTTTGACCGCTGTTGCTTACAGTTTTCTTTTGATTGCGAGTATGCAACGGTCGGGCGAATACAGTTATCTAAGAACTCAGATTATTGCTGTGTCTGTCGGTCTTGCGGCATCGGTGTTTATATCAATTGCCGATTACAGATTTCTTATACGAAAATGGTACATTGCCGCAATAGTGGGAATTGTTCTTGCCGGACTTGTGTTTGTGTTCGGAGTTCAGGTTAGCGGAACAGATGATACGGCATGGATTAATCTTCCGGGCGGATTTTCAATTCAGCCGTCTGAGTTTATAAAAATCTGTTTTATCATAACTTTTTCAAAGCATTTGTCGTGGCTGAGAGAAAAGAAAATGATTGAAAAGTTTTCGGGAGTACTTTTCCTTGCACTTCATGCAATGATACCAATGGCAATTATTCATATTCAGGGTGATGACGGTACAGTTCTTATATTTGCGCTTATGTTTTTGGTTATGACATTTGCGGCAGGTGTTCAACTGAGATATTTTGTCATTTTCGGAGGATTGCTTGTGTGTGCAATTTCCGATTATATGGAATGTGTTTATGAATGAAGAACATCGTAACAGGGTTCTTGCCTTGTTTGACCTTGACGGGAATGCACTGACAAATTACGGTTGGCAACAGTATCAGGGTAAGGTTTCAATTGCAAGCGGCGAAGCTTTCGGAAGCGGACTTTTTAACGGACAGCGTGTTGAACATTCAATCGTCCCCGAACAGGAAAACGATTTTATTTTTACCGTTGCAGGAGAGGAACTCGGATTTGTCGGATGCATGGCGCTTTTGCTGATTTTGTTTTTTATTATATTAAAAGTGATTTTGAATGCAAAAAAATTTCAAGTGAATTTGAAGGCAAGTATATCTGCTACGGTGTGTTTTCAATGATAGCGTCGCAAACAATTGTAAATATAGGAATGGTGCTTGGATTCCTTCCCGTAGTCGGAATAACCCTTCCCTTGTTCAGTTCGGGAGGTACTTCGGCTTTGAGTACGCTCATTAGTCTTGGTCTTGTACAGAGTGTGAGATATCACAATACTGACGATATGAACAAAGCTTTTGTAAGGCGAGGCAGTTCAAATCGAATCAGAATGTAATTAAATACAAATAAACTAAACCGCAGACATCAAAATGTCTGCGGTTTTTATGGGTTATTTTTCGCTGATTGTGATATTTGCCTTGTAGCTTCCGCTTACCCAACAGGTGTCAGTACCGCTGAGTTTGAAAGTAACAGGCATCTGAACCGAGCCTACTGTTCCGCTCTGATCTGAGGTGTCAATTACGCCTTCAATATCTGAGCTTTTAAGGCTTTTAAGTTCCTCTTCACTGCCGATTACGGTAACATTCATACTTGTTTGTGTTACATCGGCTTTATATTTTGAAGAAAGACCGCTTACTTTGAATGAATCAACAGTAAAGGTTTTCTTGGACAGACCGCTGAGGTCAAGTACAAGCTTTGCGGAGGTTGAGTTACTGATATTTTTGCAGTCACTCGGGATATTTATTCCCTGCGTATCGTACTCATAACGCTTGTTTGAAAGTGTTGCAAAATCGATTGACTCAAGCTTTACGCTGTCAGTCTTGTCAAGCACTTCTTTTGGACCTGCAAGCAGAATCTTTGAAGGTTCAACCGTAAGCATATCATCGTTTAAATCAAGGCCTTTGGGTTTGTTAATAAACTCAGGAATTACATTTACCGTCTTTTCGGGGAGAACGGAAATTGTAGCTTCAACATCCGTAAACTCCATTGTAAGAAGCTCGGTGGAGATTTTATTTCCTGTTTTATCATAAAGCACAATATTTGCGGTCGTTGAGGTCGGCGCATTTAGTGTACTGTCAAGCTCGGCTGATGCCGAAACCTTTGCAATTTTGGCAATCTCTGTTTGAGGTCCTGAGATTGTGATATTCTTTGATGCAAGAGAAGTTGACGCATAGTATCCGTCGGCAACCTTGTAAACAACATTTTCCTGAATCGGAAAACTTGTTTCACGCTGATAATCAACAATTACATTGACATTTGAAGGCGTAACGGTTGAGATAATCTGAAAGTTGGCACTCGGGTTGGCTTTTACGGCTGAAAGCGAAAGCTGATAAGTTCCTGCTGAGTCAATTCCGTTTGTAGCACCCGTGACAGTAATATCCTTCGTTCCGATAGAACCGAGAACGGCTCTGCTGCCTGTTACGGTTACCGTGGCAGTCTGCTTCGTATCACGGAATACCTGCAACCCGTTGTTATCAAGCTGGTCAGGCAATTCAATCTGAATGGGAATATTGCTTATTGTTACGGTTGTATCATTTGTTGTACCCATACTCATATAAACCCATGTTATTGTTGAGATTACAAGGGAGAGTATAATCAGAAATTTGTTATTCTGAAACAGTTTGTTGAGAGAGAGTTTTTTCTTTTTCATTTTTCAGCCTTCTCTCTTTTTAACTTTTCGGGTTCTTCTGAAAAAACTTTTTCGGCGGTTCATCATCGTCATAGCCACGATCATAGATGAGAAACTGTTCAAGCTTTTGATTAGTTCTTCTCTTGTAAACTCACGGAGCAAAATACCGTTTACCGCAAGAGAAATTACACCTGTTTCTTCACTTACTATAAGGACAACAGCATCACTTTGTTCACTGATACCGAGTCCTGCTCTGTGTCGTGTACCAAGATTGATATCTACATTACGGTTTGATGTGAGCGGTAAAATACATCCTGCTGCAAAAAGTTTTCCGTCACGGATAATGCTTGCACCGTCATGCAATGGTGCTTTGTTAAAAAATATATTGCCGAACAGAGCTACTGATGTTTCGGCATCAATAATTGTGCCTGTAGCGGCTATATCGGAAAGCATGGTTTCTCTTTCAAACACAAGCAAAGCACCTGTTTTTGAACGAGAGAAAAGAACTGCTGTGTCAGCCGCATCCACGATTGACTTTTCTACAGCCTTTTTCCATTCATCACCTTTGTGGTGCTTAGTAAATATTTTTATATATTTTTTATAGGTGTTGTTGCGTCCCATCTGTTCAAGAGCCTTTCTGATTTCCGGCTGAAAGATGATAGCAATAACAACAACTGCTGCCTCGAAAAATGTTCGCAACAGGGATGAAAGCATAACAAGACCAAACAGAGACGAAAGAAAATACACTATCAGGAGCATAATTACACCTTTGAGAAGCTGAACTGCTCTTGTTTCCTGAATAAGCTTGAACAGTCCGAAAATCAACAGTGCAATTGCAAGAATATCGACAATATCTCTTAGCTGTATAGTCTTGATAATGGAAAGAATGCTGTTAAATATTTCCAATCTGCTTTCCCCTTCCTTTATTTTTAAATTCCTTGTTATTATTCTAACATACTTTTGTTATTAATTGCAACCTTTTTAAATTGTTTTTTTCTGTTTGTTGTTCTTAGAAATACGACTTACGGCATTTGCAAAATATACAACATCATTTTTTGTTGTAAATGCCGATACAACAGTTCTTACGGTTCCTGTATCCTGAGTGCCGAAGCTTTTGTGTGCAAGGGGTGCACAATGGAGTCCTGCTCTTACGGCAATGTTGTAGCTGTCATTAAGAATTTTTGCAACTGTTTCACTTTCGGTATTTTTGATATTAAAGGAAATTACGGGAACGCTGTGATTTTTCTCAGGCATTTTGGTGTATAATATTACATTTTCAGCTTTTTCAAGCCTTTTGTAGAGCATTTGTGCAAGACTTAACTCGGAATTATATATTCTGTCTGTTTTTTTATTCAGGACAAACTTTATTCCTGCATTAAGCCCTGCTATTCCCGGAAGATTCGGCGTTCCGCTTTCGTACTTATCGGGGAGAATTTCAGGCTGATTGAGGTTTGCGGAATCACTTCCCGTTCCTCCTTGAATAAGACTGTCCGGAGTTGTTTCGCTGTTTATAATAAGCAAGCCTGTTCCCATCGGTCCGTAAAGCCCTTTGTGACCTGCGGTGCAGAGAAAATCAATGCAACTGTCAGAAAGGTTGATATCTGCTGTTCCTGCACTTTGTGCGGCATCTACACAAAAAAGAATGCCGTTTAATCTGCAAAGAGCGCCTATTCTTTCTATCGGAAGTTTGATGCCGAATACATTTGAAGCATGGGTACAGATTACAAGTTTTGTGTTAGATTTGAATTGTTTCCTGAAATTCTCGATTGTTTGTTCATCATCATAAGGGACACATTCGGCAACAGAGTATTCAATCTTATTTTTCTTGAGTGTTTCAAGCGGTCTGACGACAGCATTGTGCTCAAGTGATGAAATTACGGCATGGTCACCCTGTTTTAATATGCCTTTAATAACTGTGTTCAAAGCCGTTGTGCAGTTAAGTGTGAATATTATATTTTCGGGATTTTCCGAGCCAAAAAGTTTTGCGGCATTATCTCGGCAGGAATACATTATTTCAGATGATTTTACCGACATTTTGTGACCGCTTCTTCCCGGATTTGCTCCGTAGTCGGACATAGCTTCGTTAATCGCTTTTCTTACGGATAAGGGTTTCGGAAAGGTGGTTGCACCGTTGTCAAAATATATCATAAGGTATCAACAGCGGCTGTTCCTTTGACAGCAATACCGTTACTCCTGATAATTTCCAATGCCCTTGCAAAATTTCCCGGGACATAAAGGCTGTATCCGCATGATTTTCGATTGAGGTGTATAGGAGTTCTTACAAGCCCTGATTTAATATTGTTTTTTAAAAGTAGGTTACGGCTCTTCATGGCAAGAGTTACCGAGCCGAATATTATTAAATTATTTTCCATAACTTCCACCCTTTGTTAAATCTTTGTGACATCTCAAAACAATATATCACACTACATATTATGAAAGTAGTCAAAGTTTGGACATAAAAGAAAGCACGGCTTTTATGCCGTGCTTAAAGGTGTTGTTTTTTAGTTCATTTTTTCAGAAAGAAGGTTGCCCATGTTGTACATACCTGCTTTCTGATCTTTAAGAAATACTGCCGCATTAACAGCACCGACAGCGAAAACTTCTTTTGACTGAGCCTGATGAGAGATTGTTACAACCTCATCGTGACCTGCAAAGATAACTTCGTGTTCGCCTACAATTGTGCCGCCTCTTACGGAATGAATACCGATCTCGTTCTTTGAACGCTTTCTGCGGTAGCTGTGTCTGTCATAGACATACTGCGGATCTTCGTCAAGCTGTTCCGAAATTCCGTCTGCAATCATAAGAGCTGTTCCGCTCGGAGCGTCAAGCTTGAGATTATGATGCTTTTCAACGATTTCAATATCGAACTGGTTTCCGAGAATTTTTGCAGCCTCTTTTGAAAGCTCAATAAGAAGATTGATGCCGAGTGACATATTACCTGAATAGAAAACAGGAATTGTCTTTGCCGCATCTTCGATTTTTGCAATCTGATCTTTAGAAAAGCCTGTTGTGCAGATAACACAAGGTACTTTGTTATCAACTGCATACGAAAGCATACCGTCAAGAGCTGCAGGATTTGAAAAATCAATGATTACATCAGGTGTTTCGGTTGCCTCGTCAAAAGTCTTGAAAACATCAAAATCATAATTACTTTCACCGAATGCGTCAACACCGAACAAAACATTGCAATCCTCACGGCTCTGAACAGCCTGTGCCACAAAGCAGCCCATTTTACCGTTACAACCGACTATTGCTGTATTTACCATTTTTATTCCCCTTCAAACTTCTTGAATTTTAAACGAATCAAAGGTTGATTATTTAACCTTCTTGCTTAAAAGGTCATACTTCTCCATGCAATCCTTGAGGTCATGGTAACCCTGAACGCTCATGGGAACGAGAGGAAGTCTGCATTCGCCTGCTTCATAACCGAAGAGATTCATGGCAGTCTTTACGGGGATCGGGTTAACATCGCTGAAGAGTATATGCATAAGCTCAAGATAGTGGAAGTTAAGCTTCTGTGCCTCTGCAAAGTCATTGTCAAGACAAAGCTGACAGATGTCATGCATTTCCTTGGGGCAGATGTTTGCGAATACAGAGATAACACCGAGAGCGCCGAGTGACATGAAAGGAACAGTCTGGTCATCGTTACCTGAGTAGATATCAAGATTGTCACCGCAAAGTGAACGGATGAGAGCAACCTGAGAGATGTCGCCGCTTGCCTCTTTTGCGGCAACGATGTTAGGATGCTTGCAAAGCTCCTGATAAGTTTTTGGTTTGATGTTACAGCCGGTTCTTGAAGGAACATTGTAAAGAATAATCGGAATATCAACCGAATCTGCAACAACATTGAAGTGTCTTACAAGACCCTGCTGAGATGTTTTATTGTAGTAAGGAGTTACGCAGAGAAGTGCGTCAACGCCTGTGCTTGCGGCAGATTTTGAGAGCATAACGGCTGTTGAAGTATCGTTACTGCCTGTACCTGCAATAACAGGAATTCTGCCGTTTGTCTTTTCTGCAACGAAAGAAATTGTTTCGCAATGCTCTTTTTCCGAAAGAGTTGCCGCCTCACCTGTTGTACCGCATACAATAATTGCATCGGTACCGTTTTGAACATGAAATTCTACGAGATCGCCGAGAACATCGTAGTTTACGCTTCCGTCAGACTTCATAGGAGTGATAAGTGCAACACCTGAGCCTGTAAAAATGTGGTTAGACATAATTTACCTCCGTAAGTAATCAGTCCATGTAGCCCTCAGCACAAAGGAGCTCTGCAAGAAGAACTGCACCGCCTGCTGCGCCTCTTAATGTGTTGTGTGACATACAAACGAACTTATAATCATATTGAGTATCAGGTCTTAATCTGCCAACCGATACTGCCATACCGTTTTCAAGATTTCTTTCAGATTTAATCTGCGGACGGTCGGGTTCTGTGAAGTAGTGGAGAAAATGCTTTGGCGCACTCGGAAGATTGAGTTCCTGAGCTCTGCCGCTGTAGTTTGACCAAATGTCAATAATTTCTTCGACAGTAGGTTTCTTTACGCCGTCCTTAAATGACATAAATACAGCTGCTGTGTGACCGTCAGATACGGGAACACGGATGCACTGTGATGTGATTGAAATATCATCGGTTTTAACAATCTTGTCGCCTTCAATCTTACCCCAGATTTTAAGCGGCTCCTGCTCTGACTTCTCTTCCTCACCGCCGATGTAAGGAATAACATTATCTACCATTTCAGGCCATGTCTTGAATGTTTTGCCTGCGCCTGAAATTGCCTGATATGTGCAGGCAAGAACCTTGTCAACGCCGAGTGCCTTTAAAGGATGAATTGCAGGAACATAGCTCTGAAGTGAGCAATTGGACTTAACTGCAACAAAGCCTCTTTTTGTGCCGAGACGCTTTCTCTGAGCGTCAATAATCTTAATGTGATCGGCGTTAATTTCAGGAATAACCATAGGAACATCATCTGTAAAACGATGAGCGCTGTTGTTTGATACGATAGGACACTCTGCCTTTGCATATCTGTCTTCGAGATCACGGATTTCATCCTTCTTCATATTAACTGCGCAGAAACAGAAATCAACCTGTGATGCAACCTCTTCAACATTTTCAGCGTCAACGATAACCATATTCTTGTACTTCTCAGGAAGAGGAGTAGTCATATGCCATCTGCCTTCAACTGTTTCACCGTATGTTTTGCCTGCACTTCTCTTACTTGCGGCAAGAACAGTAACCTCAAACCACGGGTGATTCTCAAGAAGAAGTGTAAAACGCTGACCTACCATACCGGTAGCGCCGATAATACCGACTTTATACTTTTTCATAATAATTCCTCCGAATTAAACAAATTTTAAAAAAGCGGTTGCCTTATTCAAACAAATATTATATTATATGAAGAGATGTCTGAAAACACGACTGTTTGTCGATTATGCAAACTGCTCATAATAAGATAATATATCATTTTAAAAGGGTAATGTCAATTATTTTGAGAATTTTACAGGACAAATACTTGTGTTTTACAAAGATTTTTGACAGAACAGCTTTTAAAAAGCAATTTTAGTTCTTGAAAGGAAATAAAATGAAGACTAGTGATTTTTATTACGATTTGCCTAAAGAGCTTATCGCACAGACTCCGCTTGAACCGAGAGACAGTTCAAGACTGCTTGTGCTTGACAGAGAAAAACAAACTCTGGAGCATAAACATTTTTATGACATTATTGATTATCTTAACGAGGGAGATCTTCTTGTTGCCAACGATTCAAGAGTTTTGCCTGCAAGAATTTACGGTATCAAAGACGAAACAGGTGCAAAAGTTGAATTTCTGCTTTTGAAGCAGGTTGCGAACAACCGTTGGGAAACACTTTGCAAGCCGGGTAAAAAAGCAAAAGTCGGCACAAAATTTTCATTCGGCAACGGCATTTTGCGTGCAACTGTTGTTGAAGTTAAGGATGACGGCAACAGAATAGTTGATTTTGATTGCGAAGAGAATTTCTTTACCACTCTTGACAAAATCGGTCAAATGCCTCTTCCCCCTTATATTACAGCCGAGCTTAAGGATAAGGAACGCTATCAGACGGTTTACAGCCATGAACTCGGTTCTGCGGCAGCTCCGACGGCAGGACTTCACTTTACAACCGAGCTTATGGACAGAATCAAGGCTAAAGGTATAAAGATTGCGTATGTTACACTTCATGTGGGACTCGGTACATTCAGACCCGTTAAGGTTGATGATGTTACAAAGCATAAAATGCACAGCGAGCATTATGAAGTCCCCGAAGAAACCGCAAAGCTCATAAATGAAACTAAGAAAAACGGCGGACGGGTTATTGCGGTCGGCACAACATCCTGCAGAACGCTTGAAAGTGTTGCGGCAATGTACGGAGAAATCAAGCCCTGCGAGGGATTTACGGATATTTTTATTTATCCCGGATTTGAATTTAAGGTGCTGGACGGACTTATTACTAACTTTCATCTTCCCGAAAGTACACTTATTATGCTTGTATCCGCTTTTGCGGGATATGATTTTATTATGAATGCATACAAAGAAGCTGTAAAGGAAAAGTACAGATTCTTCTCTTTCGGTGACGCTATGTTCATATCATAGGAGGATTTTACGGATTTATGTTTAAGGTAATTAAAAAGGAAGGCAGCGCAAGACGGGGCGAATTCGTCACGGTTCACGGTACGGTTCAGACTCCCGCCTTTATGAATGTTGCAACATGCGGTGCAATCAAGGGTGCTGTTTCTGCGCTTGATTTAAAGAATATAAAATGTCAGGTTCAGCTTTGCAACACCTATCATCTGCATCTTCGTCCGGGTGATGAAAAGGTTAAGCAAATGGGCGGACTTCACAAATTTACAAGGTGGAACGGTCCTATCCTTACCGACAGCGGCGGATTTCAGGTGTTCTCTCTTGCAAAGTTGAGAAATATTAAAGAAGAAGGCGTTTACTTCAATTCTCACATTGACGGCCGCAAAATTTTTATGGGACCTGAGGAGAGTATGAGAATCCAGTCAAATCTTGCATCTACAATTGCGATGGCATTTGACGAATGCGTTGAAAACCCTTCTCCATATGAATATACAAAAAACAGCGTTGAAAGAACCACAAGATGGCTTAAAAGATGCGTTACAGAGATGAAAAGGCTCAACAGTCTTGATGATACCATAAATAAAAACCAGATGCTGTTCGGCATAAATCAGGGCGGTATCTATGACGATTTGCGCGTCAATCATATGAAAGAAATTGCAGAGCTTAATCTTGACGGCTATGCAATCGGAGGTCTTGCCGTGGGTGAGCCTGCAGAAACAATGTACCATATCATTGAAGAGGTTGAGCCGTTTGCTCCGAAAGATAAAATCAGATATCTTATGGGAGTCGGAACTCCCGTGAATATTCTTGAAAGCGTTGCAAGAGGTGTTGATCTTTTTGACTGTGTTATGCCGAGCAGAAACGCAAGACACGGTCAGCTCTTCACTTGGGACGGAGTGCGTAACATCAATAATGCAAAATATGAAACAGATGAATCTCCGATTGACGAGCATTGTGACTGCCCTGTTTGCCGAAACTTTTCAAGGGCATACATAAGACATCTTCTCAAGAGCGGTGAGATGCTCGGAATGCGACTTGCTGTTTTGCACAACCTCTATTTTTACAATAATCTTATGGAAGTTATCAGAACTCAGCTTGATAACGGCACATATATGGAATTTTACGAGAAATATCGCAACATTTTAGGCGTGCGTATCTAATATTTTTTCAAAACAGAAAAAATACTTGCAAGATGTGATTAAAACTGATATAATCAATACATTGTATGAAAGGAATGACGAAAATGACAAACTTTTTACCTGTAGTTGCAGAAGCAAGTGCAAGCGGCGGAAATCAGTCATCAAGTATGATTTTTATGATTCTCTTCTATGTTGCTATTTTTGCAGCTCTCTATTTCTTCCTCATCAGACCTAACTCAAAGAAGAAAAAAGAAGAAGCTCAGCTTCGTAACTCTCTTGAGATCGGTGATGAAATTACAACAATCGGCGGAATTATGGGCAGAGTAGTTGCCATTAAGGACGACGAGGACGCTATCATCATTGAAACAGGCTCCGACAGAGTTAAGATGAAGTTTAAAAAGTGGTGTATTTCTACTGTTGACACAGTTAAGGAACAGCCACAGCAGGCAGGTCAGCCTGAAAAGAAAGGCTTCTTCGGCTTTGGCAAGAAGAAAGATTCTGACGAAACTAAAGCTACAAAAGAATAACTTTTTGAATGAATGTTCTTTCCCCCGAATATATTTGTAACAGAATATATTCGGGGGTTGTTTTATGTCTGATAAAAAACTACTTGCAAAGGCTGTTTTGTTTTCATCAGTATGCGGAATACTTATACTGGTAATTTTGATGTGTTTGCTTGCAGCCGTGATGATGTCATCGGGAGTAATTTCTGTCGATATACTTGATTACTGCACGGTCGGCATGGTCGGTGTTGCAACGCTGATGTCGGGAATAATATCATCAAGAATTACAGGAAGTACAGGTCTTGCGGTGGGTTCGCTGACAGGATTTTTTATTTTTCTTGTCATAACTTCTATTGCATTGATTTTTAACGGTGAGCCTATAACGATATTAACCCTGCTAAAACTGATGTCATCCGTTCTGGGAGGAGGAATAGGCGGAATTATCGGAGTCAACAAAAAGGAAAAATAAAAATCAGATAAGATCGAGTAAGATATTTTACTGAAATTATGTTTTCGGCAGTTCGTTTAGGCGGACTGCTGTTTTTATTGTCAGATTTAATTACAAATTAGAATTATTTTTTAAAAAATTGAAATATCTATGGTAAAACAGCTCGTAATATGGTACAATAATCCGGAGAATGAGATAGTGAGGGTTAATGACCTTGATTTAGATATAATATGAAAAATAAGCAAATATTTAAGGAGTGTTAGTATGGCAAAAACGATTAAATTGCCGGCAGATTTAAGGGATTGGAAGGTTACTTCATTTGTTGGGGAAGACAACGGCTGTGAAGTTTACAAGGTATCAAGAAAGATTGATAAAAATACTGCTCAAAATGCGATTCTCAGACACGCATTTGTCGGCAAAAGCAATTATACCGATGAACATGCCGAGTATTTTACTGAAGAGGCTGATTTTATTGAATCGGTTAAGGAGCTTGACGGAATTTCAAACTATCTGGATGTTTATGTTCAGGATAATCAGAACTAAAAAAAACTGTGATTTGTACATATTTACAGAAGAACTCACAAGTCTTGAAGAGCTTATGAAAACCAAAACTTTCGCTGAGGATGAAGTTGTTGATTTTGGTATTCAGATGAGTGAAATGCTTGAAACTTTGGAAGCAAAGAATATTTTTCACGGTAATATTTCACCAAAGAATATTTTTGTAACCGCTGACGGAAGGTATAAAATCGGCGGATTTACAGATTTTGAAGGCAAGATTACGGATACCTCATTTGTTGCGCCTGAGGTTTATAAGCAGGAAAATGTTGACTATACAACCGACATTTATTCTGTCGGAATAATTATGTATGCAATGTGCAACGGCGGTAAAATTCCGTTTGAAAGTGATTCATGCGACAGAAAGAATGCCTGTGAAGAAAGATTTTCGGGCAAGGCTGTTACCGCACCGTCTGAGGGTGACGAAAAACTCAAGAGCGTTATTGTAATTGCATGTCAGCCGAATAATACAAACCGATGGAAAAATGCAGGCAACATTAAAAATGCTCTCACATCTATCAAAACTGAAATAGGTACATCCTCCCCTGTTCCGAATCCTGATGTTGTTGTTCCGGAAAACACGGATTTTGACGGAAATGTATTTGAAGAATATGATTATGATGAATTTGAGGATACAGAACCGACTGAACCGCAGGATAATTTTGACGATAAGGATGAGGTTCAGACAGTTGAGGACGCTGTTCTTGATAATGAATTTAAAGGCGGCGAACAGCTTGGCATTGCCGAAGTTTTAGCCGGTGAAGAATCCCTGCCTGTTGACGGTAATGCTCCTGTAGATGCAGATGAAGTCAGTGAGTCTGATGCTGATGAAAACGGCGGATTTGAGGTTGTTGATGTTACAGACGCAGTTGATGAGTCTGTAAATCCTGAGATTAAAACTGACGAAGTATCAGAAGAAAAACAGCCTGAATTTGAAGATATCAGTTCCGTATCAAGTGAAGATGACAAGAAAGAACAAACTGTTACAGATAAAAAAGCTGAGGAATTTGAAGATGTTTCAAGCAACAGCGAAGTAGCTCCGGAAGTTCTTCCTCCTGTTACAAGCGTTGAAGTGTTTGACGATTACTCCGGTGCAGACCATAAAAATGTTCTTACAAGCAATGAATCAAGCAAGGACTACGGTGATTTCTTTGAGGACGAGCCGTCTGTTAAGCGTACTGACAATAAAGCTGACGATACTAAAAAAATTGAAGAAAAAAACGACTTTGACGATAACAGCTTTGAAGATGATGACAATGAATTCGGATATGCAGATGAAGAAGATAATAAAGAAAATGTAAAGAAAAAGAAGAATAAATTTATCATTATTCTTTGTGCCGTTGTAATTGCCGCCGCACTCGGATTTATCGGTTTCTGCGTTTATAACGGTTTGTCAAATTCATCTACTGACAATAAAGCTACTACAGCCGAAACTGCAACATCTGCCGAAGTAACCACACAGGCGCCAAGTACGGCGATGCCTACTACAGTTCCTGCTACAACGGAACAGGTTACAACATCTTCTTCATATAACAATGTTGTTCCTGTTGTCGGTTACGGTTACAGTTACGGTAAGAAGCTTCTTGAACAGGCTGGCTTTACCGTTGAAATTTCTGACTATGAATACAGTTATGATTATCCGGAAGGATATATTATCTCCCAGACTCCGGAAGGTGACACAAGCGCAAGTACGGGTACAGTTGTTAAACTTGTTATCTCAAGCGGACAGATTCAGAGAGAAACAGAAGCTCCAGCAACACAGGCTCAGCAGTCATCAAATAGTCAGAACAGCTCATCGGGCAATTCAAATTCACAGTCATCAAGCAATACAAACACTAATAATAACGGCGGATCAATCTTCCCTAACAGCGATTCTTCATATCTCAGCAACGCACAGGTAAGCGCTTTGAGTGATAACGACTTACAGCTTGCAATTAATGAGATTTATGCAAGACGAGGCAGAATTTTTAAGGACGCAAGCCTTAATGCATACTTTAACTCGCAATCATGGTATGAGGGCAAATATACAGCCGAAGAATTTGAGAAGAATGTTAAATTTAATACTTACGAACAGAAGAATCTTCAGCTTTTGATTAACGAAAGAAGATCAAGAAAGTGATTTTTAAACAAGAAAGATAATGCAGAGGAGTTATTATGAAAGATAAAATATTAAACGCACTAAAAAGCAAGACCTTCTTTGCTTTGGCAATTAATATTGTTATTATGGCTTTGATTATAGTTGTTACTGCATTTTCCTATGACAGTGCTGACGATTTTTACAATTCTTTATATATCTGTCAGTATCATAACTATTACAATAATGATATTAACTACATTTTTGCGACAATTACCGGTTCATTGCAGTACATTCTTTTGAATTTCAACTGTTTTGTACTTTTTCAAATTCTTCTCTCCTGTGCCGCTTTTTCTTCTGTTACATTTGTTTTTGCCGATAAATTCGGAAAGCACAAGGCTTTCATATTCACTCTTGTGCTGAATATTTTGTTTTCATTTGACCATTATTCAAACATTTTAAGCAGTAAAACTGCCGCTTTGCTGCTTACGGCAGGGTTTCTGATGGCACTTAATGCAATCAGAAATAAAAGGTACTCTCTCCCGTTTTGGATTGGTGTACTTGAAGTTATATTCGGAACATTTTTATGTTTCAAATATTTCTTTGTGGGACTTGCATTTTTTATTACATTCTTCATCGGTGATATGATTGCAAAAAGAAAGTACAAGTTGCCGTTCAGAAAATTCTTCTGGTATTTCAGACCTTTTGTGCTTGTATTTGTCTTTATTGTTCTTGTCGGTTGCGGTCTTGAATATTATTCATATTCGGTCAATAATGCAAATGCAGAAACTTCGGGGCTGTACAGATACAGCGTCCTTGCCGATAAGACTGATGATAATGCTTTTCCAAACTATTCCGATTACTGTGAGGAGCTTAATTCGGTCGGAATAAATTCGGCAAATGAGTATGAACTTTTTGTTGACGGATATTATGATGAAAACAACGGACTGAATACTGCTGCCCTTGAAAAGGTTGCAGATATCCAAAAACGGGAAAATCCGTATAATTTCTTTGATAATGCTGGTGCATTGTTTTCAGATGCATGGGGACATATTATAAATTTTGATTCATATCTTATTGCTTTTGCGGTAATACTTGCCGTTATGGTTGTTTTTGTTACCGTTCAGAAAAAAAGATTTGCCTTCTTCCCCTGCTTTGTATTTTGCGGTGGGATTTGCGGCTTGTATGTATGTTCGTTATGCAATGGATTCTTCGGCATACACAATGTACGGAATTTTGCTGATGATTCTTTCGTTTACAATGTATTCGTTTGATTTCGGTCATCTCAGAAAAGACGAATACAGCAATATTACAGATAAAAGCAGAAAAACTGTTCTTATTTCGGTTATTGTACTTGTGATATTAGGTGTGGCAAGCTGTGTATCATATTTCTTCCATATCACTCCTGTTTCATATGACAAAAAGCCGAGTGATCTTTATACTGAGGTTGACAGACATCCCGAAAATTATTATGTTCTCGATCCTGTAACAGCTAAAGAATACATTTCATATACCGATAACTATATTCATCCGCTGTGGGGATTTTCTTCCGATTTTCTCCATAATGTTGACGGCTTCGGCTATCTTCATCGGACAAATCAGCTTGTGAACCGCAACCTCTCAACAAATATTTATGAGGCGGTCGTTGACGGAAGAAATGTATATGTTATCGATAAGAACATTACTTTTATCAAGGAAAATTATCTTAACCAATATTACGGCAAAAAGGATTCCGTCATTGTTTACAAGGATGAAAAGGAATTCAACGGATTTACAATTTACAGCGTAAACAGAGTTAAATAACATTAAAAAAGTATATCACGATTTTTTTGGAGACGGTGAAGTCGTTTTTCTCAGGCATTTCGTTCATTCCTTTTCTGTCATTTTCCGGGCAAACTAAAACAAAAAGCAGAGCTTTTGGGCTCTGCTTAGTTTCTTGAAAATATACTTTTGCTATGGGAGTGATTCAGATTAGATTGCTCGGAATAAAACAATTATCCTTGTCAATCGGTATTGGCTCCTCACACATACATATGATGCCGCCGTTTCCGCGGCTCAAAGAAGCCTTGTCAATTACGCTGTACTTTTTGACCTCACGACGATCAGGAGAAGCACTCTTTTTTATTTCCAACGGATGAATGACATTGTTTTCCTCGATGAAAACATCAATCTCTTTTGCGTTAGAATCACGAAAATAGGTAATATTTACTTTAGATTTAGCGTAAGCGTAGTTTTTCACAAGCTCCATTACCACATAATTTTCGTAGTAATGACCGCTTGCAGCACCGTTACGGAGAGTGTCTGCCGTCAGCCACATCGAAAGGTAAGAACAAAGACCGGTGTCACAGAAATACAGTTTCGGTGTTTTGCTGAGCCGTTTCAGTTCATTGTTTGAATATGGGGCAAGCAGATAAACAATGTGAAGTCCCACAAGTACTTTCAGCCATTCCTTTGCGGTACTTGATGCAATGTCAGCGGATTAATAATTTACCTGCTCTGAAACAAGAGCAGCACAGCCGACCAGAAACTTACGAAAACGAACTGTGTCGGTGATACCGCCGTGTTAGCTTAGTAATGTTTTTTTGAAAGGTGATAAAATTATGAGTACCAATAAGATTACTTGTTCATTTACCATTGACCGTGATATTTACAACGCTTATAAAAGTATTGTTGTAAAAGGTGGTGAAAATGTAAAGGGCAACCTTATCCGTTATATGCTCAATGTCATTAACTATGAAACTCCAAATGCAGATACAATTTCTGCAATAAAAGAAGTTGAAGAACTGAAAAAAATCCAAACAAAAAAACCTATGCTTCATTTAGAGAGCTTTTAGAGGATATTACCAATGAGTAAATTAAAAATTGTGCCATCACAGAAATTCAACAGAGATGTTAAGCTGGAAATTAAGCGTGGATACAATATTCAATTGCTTGATGGATGTTGTTGAAATGATAGCTGAACAACAACTACTGCCACCGGTATATAAAGATTACAAACTAATTGGAAATTATTCCGGCTGTAGGGAGTGTCACATTACCCCTGACTGGCTCTGAATTTATGAAATTAGTAATGAAGAACTTATTTTGTATCTGACAAGAACCGGAACACACAGCGATTTATTTTAAGCTCCTAAAGGCATTTTTACCTTAATAGAATATACTAACAAATAAAAGAAAGAACCTTCCCTAATGATAAATTCATCAGAGAAGGTTCTTGTTATTTCTTCACCATAACTACAGCCTGTTTGCCGAGTTCGTTATATCTTGTATTTACAAGGCTTTTTGAGTAACGGGGTCGAGCATTCGTCCACGGATCGTTGAAATAGTAATAATCTTTGTCATAGCCCGTGAGCAACAAACAATGTTCGCCGGCAGTCCAAGTGTAGTAACTGCCGAGTTTATATTTTGCGTTTTCATCGGTGTAGTTTACTCTCCAAGTGGTTGTCTTAAATGACGGTGACATATTAATTGTTGCCCACACCATAATCGGCTGACCTTGTGCAACATACTTACCCGAAAGATATTCAAGACTTTTCCCGCTGGTTTCTACAACCTTGTATGATTTGTCGGAAAGGTATTTATTCATACATTTTACCATAATCGGTGCATACGCTCCGTAGCTGTTGGAACTATATGGTGTTCCAACAAAGGCACAATTCGGATCAGGTCCTGTGTATGAACCGTTTGAATAACCGAAAGGTTTTTTTACCAAATACTTATCTGCAAATGTCGTTTCAGAAATTTTATATCCGTAGAAATTCAACAGCATTGTTGCACTACATGTTTCACAGCCTGTCGGGAGCTTACTTTGACCGATTAACGGAACATTTGAAATCTTCTTGCTCTGTGGCATTATGTATACATTGCAAATGGCTTTTTTTCCGTTATTCAAAGTGCAAGTTACAGTTGCTTTTCCTGTCGCTACTCCTTTGACGATACCTCCGCCTCTTGTTACAACAGCTATTTTTGAATTGCTTGATGAATAAAGTCTGTAATATGCCGCTGTACCTTTTGGAACACTGCTGTTAATGTCAAAACTCTGACCTATGTACAGTACAATTTCACTTGCGTTAAGTTTAAGAGATGTTGCAAGCGGCTTGACCGTTACATTACAGGTTGCTTGTGTACCGTTTGGCATTTTGCATCTCACAGTTGTGGTTCCTGCCTTTTTTGCGGTCATCAAACCTCCGGCTTTTTGAACAAAAGCAATATTCGGATCATCTGAATAATAAGAACGATAATAAGCTGCTGTTCCGCTCGGCACATAGCTTGAAAAATCATACTGTTCACCGATTCCAAGTGTAATACTTGTCTTATCAAGCTTTATGCTATTGGCAAGTTTTTTGACGGTAACCTTGCATTGGGTTTTAAGTCCGTTATATGTATTTGCGGTAATTGTAGCAGTACCTGTACCGACGGCAGTTATTTTTCCGTTATTGTCAACAGTTGCAACCTTACGGTCACTTGTTGTAAAAGCAACTTGCGAAATATCTCCATTTTCGATAGTAGTAATAAGAGTATATGACTCCCCTACCCCAAGTGTTATTGTATTCTTATTGAATTTCACACTTTTAGGCGGAACAGTTGGTTTTGGCTCTGTAGTAGGCTGTTCAGTAATCTGCTCAGTAATCTGCTCAGTATACTCTTTTGTTGAAGGTTCAGTAACTTCTTCCGTAGTTGTTTCAGTCGATTCTGTCGATGGTTCATCAACAATTGTTGTTTCCTCAACACATTCTGTAGTAGCTTCAGTATATGCTGTAGTTTCAGAATATTCAGTTGTTACTTCAGCACAAGCAGATGAGAAATTCGATATCGTTGTTTCTGTGGATGCTTCAGTTCCGTAAACCGAAGTAGTTTCTGTCAAAGATGACGGTTCTGATGTATCGAATTGAGATCCAACAATAATTTTCTGAATATTAGTGGCATCAATAACGGTCAACACATTGTCGCCATTAGTATCGTAAAGAAATTTCTCATCATCAGTTAAGTCAATCATACCTACAACATACTTTTGGACCTTGGTTGCATCCATAACTGTAAATTCGTAATTACCACCGTTAACGATAGTCGCTGCATATGGTATTATACATATCGCAGATAACAGCGTTATGATTAATAATATTGATATTGGTTGTATTATTTTTTTCATGTTTTTTGCTCCCTTATCTGTGCCTGTTGTAATAGTCTTTGTCTGACCGTTTACAAATGTCTTTTCTACCGTATTACCGTCTGAATCGGTAACAATGTAATGAGTAAGACTGCCGTTTGATGATGTGCGATATTCACTTTCAAGCGAACCGTCAAATGTGTAGTAGTAATATGAAGGTTTCACCGCTTGAATAGGTAGGCTCAAATGAGCTACTTACCACATCGTTTAAATTTTTTCAAATATAGTTAGAATTATTAAT
>ENA-OQDT01000175-OQDT01000175.1-human-gut-metagenome-genome-assembly--contig:-NODE-175-length-41477-cov-4.116493_pt1 | contig 41477 bp, 46 predicted proteins | sample MGYA00242786_ERZ504617 | MGnify/ENA primary metagenome ERZ504617 (study PRJEB26092, sample SAMD00036337) | human gut metagenome | host: Homo sapiens | study: EMG produced TPA metagenomics assembly of...
GGTGGTCGGCCATAAAACGCATCTGCCTGCTGAAAAAGACAACGGCTCAGCGCATTAAGATCACGATCGACGAATGCAGAACATTTCCAACCCTGCGCAAGCTGGAGGTTTATTGAGCGGATTGTAAAAAATGTGATTTATATTATCAGAAACCGCCTTATGCTGATTGCAAGCATAAGGCGGTTTCTTCGTATGCGGGCGGGTAAGTCCAGATATTTTTCTATCCTTCCCAGGCAATCAGCGCCGCGCCCAGTGCCCCACAAATCTGCGGCTCTTCCGGCAGAATAAGCGGTTCGCCGATTTTTTCTTCAATCGCCCGGCGCACGCCTTCGTTTTTTGCCACGCCCCCGGTCATCATATAAGAGCCCGTCGCCTTTGTCCGCGCGAGCAGCGCGCTGATCTTAGTGGCGACGGATTGATGGAGCCCGTGCACAATATCCGCCGTGCGCTTATTTTGCGCGATCAGGGAGACCACCTCTGATTCTGCAAAAACGGTGCACATGCTGGAGATCGTAACTGTTTCCTTCCACCCGCGATCCATTTCGCCCATGCGGGATACATCCAACTCCAGCGTGCGCGCCATCATGTCGAGGAAGCGCCCCGTCCCAGCCGCACACTTATCGTTCATCACGAAATCTGTCACGCGCCCCGTTTCGTCGAGGCGGATTACCTTGCTATCTTGCCCGCCGATATCAATCACGGTGCGTACCTGCGGATTGAGGAAAAAGGCGCCTTTTGCGTGGCAGGTAATCTCCGTCACGCCCTGCCCGCCGGCCCCAATGTGGGAGCGGCCATAGCCGGTTGCAACGGTGCAGGCGATCTCCTCTTTTCTTCTGCCGGCCTGTTGGAGAGCGACTGCGAGCGCTTTCTGCGCGCTCTCCCCGGCACGTGCGCCGGTTGGAATAACGGAATAGGCGATGATATGCTTGTCGGCGTTAAGCAGCACGGCGTTTGTTGAGGTGGAGCCGCTGTCGATGCCGGCAAAAATCGCGTTTTGATTCATATTGGCCGCTTCTCCTTTCCTTTTTTGAAGGCTTGTGTTTGGCAGCGTTTCTAGAAATGCTTCGATGCGCGTTGTCAACTGGCCTGGTGCCGGCGGGGTATAGTCGGTTTCTATTTTGGTCATCGGGATTTGGCCTTGCTTCAGGCGGCTGTATTCATAGTCATAATAATCACAGAATTTTACCGTGTGGTAAATCACGCCGCGCAGGCGGGGGCTTTCCGTGAGGCGCCTGCGTCCGGTAGGATCTGTCATGCGCATGCAGGGCGTTTGGCCCAAAAGGGCGGAGGCATATGCCTCCCATAGGTTGTCCGGCATCCAATCGGCCGGGAGAGAAACGCTGCGTTTGCCCGTGCAGGTGTCGTTTTGCACAGGTAGGGAGACGCAGTTCTGCAATGCCTCCATCAAGGCTTGCGAGGCACGTGCTCCGAGCAGGCTGAGATAGGGCCGTGCGGGCGGGGCGGGCAGAGGGGCGAAGGCTGCCTGAAACCGTACGGCGGAGAAGGCGCGCCCACTGTATGCGGCATAGGCGTTCGCCAGCCGCTTCAGCTCCAGCGCAAACCGTTTGCGTGCACAGGCGGTATCGCAGCGCGGAAGATCGAGCAAATAAAGAAAAGGGGAATCTCCTTTTTCTTGTAAAATATCATACACACGGCGGATCGAATCACAGCAATTAACAAGGATTAGTTCCCCCGTGCCGTTTTGCAGGCAGTCCTCCAGCAGTGCACGGCTAAAGGCGCAGAGATTTTGATGGGAAGCGCCGTCGGCCAACTCAAAGCCGCTCACCAAAGGCTCCCGCCGGATGCATTCCGCTCCAAAGCCTGCAAAGAGCTCAATGGGCGTGTATTTGCAGATATAGTGGATCATCGCGCGCGTCTCCTCTCCTCCAATAGCTCCAGGAAAGCCTCCAATCGGGTGCGCATTTGGCCATCGTTGATGTTGCGGCGGTCGCAGCCATCCCCATCGAGGGTAAGCATGGGGATGCCCTCCTGTTCCAGTCTGTCCCTCACGAGTCCGGCGCCGCCGATGGTGTTTTTACAGCCCCAATGGCAGAAGAAAACCACGCCGTTAGCGTGCAGCTTTAGGGCCATTTCAGCAATTTTGTCCGCACGGCGGCTCATCGGGCCGTTGAAGGTGTTGTCCAGAAGGCGGCGTGCCATGGATTCATAAGGGTGCTCCGGATCCGGCTCAAAAAGCGCATCAAAGCTCATATCAGAGCACAAAAGCTGGTTTTCTTCACTGAAATTGAGGATCGTGCGCAGGGAGTTTTGCCAGTATGGCAGGGAATGCACCCAGAGGATGCGGTTGCCGCCTTGGAAGACCGGCGCGTTTTTTGCGTCCTCACACAGCTGCTCAAAATACTGTTCAATCTCAGGCTTACCCAGCAGGATGTGCGTTGCAAAGAGCGTATACATTTCGGAAGTCATCTCATTGGGCAGATACCGGTCGGCCAGCAGGTCGTAGTAGCTCCGGCAGGCCTGCATAGAGCGCTGCTCGCAAGCGAGCACGGCCCGAAGGGCATCCTCGCTGAAACGCTCGTGCATGGCTTCCTCAGTGAAGCGGGCGAGCTCCCGCAGCTGATCCGCCACATATTGCACCGCATCTGCATCGTCTGCACAGGGAGTGTCTACGGTGAAGTGGGGCACGCCGTAGTGAGCTGCGATTCGGCGGAAGGTGTTGGTGTTTGCATCACACGCCAAGGTGGTGTTGGCAATCAGGCGTGGCTTTGGCAACACGCCTGAAAGCGCGATCCCGGTTAGGATTTTGTGGTAGGAGCAGAGCGTATCCGGCACGCCCTTCTGCCGGGCGTATTCGATAAAATATTGCTCGCTGCCCGCGCCGGAGAAGTAGCAGGAGAGCCCTTCCGCAATTTGTGGCTCGATGCGCATGGCATGGAGGATTTCACAGGGCAAAAAAAGATTGACAATTGCCGAGCGCTCCGGGTGCGCCAGCGGATGGAGCACTGCATCCATGCATACTGGGGAGATAAAAGCGCGGGCCGTCGTCAATTTACGAGAGGGGAAATGTTTGGCCTGGAAGTTGGAGGCATAAAACGCAGCCTCCAGGAGCCGGCGGGCACGATCGGGGCTTTTTGCTGCTGCCTTGCCCACAAGCGCGCCGAAGGTTTCAATCATTGGATTCATATGAATCGGTTTCCTTTCAGAGCGTCCACACGTTGGGGTTCGTGGTGGAAACGCCGAGTGCGCCCGCGTTCAGGGCGCTGATAACGTCTTCCTTTTGCGTAATTAGCCCGCCCGCAATCAAAGGCGTTTCCAGCTCGCTGCTGAGCTCACGCAGGATTTTTGGCATGATGCCGGGCATGATTTCCAACGCCTCGGGGGAGAGCAGCCCGGTTGTTTTCGCAGCGGTACGCATGGAAAGGGAATCGATGATGAATAGCCTCTGGATCGCAGAAAGGCCGAGCTCCTTAGCGATTTTGATCTGGCTGCTTTTGGTGGAGATGATGCCGGTAGGATGCACTTTTTCCGCAATATAGCGCAGCGAAACCGCATCGCGGGAAAAGCCCTCGATCAAATCCACGTGGACATAAATATCCTTCCCACAACGGTTGGCGCGCTCAACGATTTCCTGCAAATTGAATATATTGCCGCACAGCAGGAAGATGATTTCACTCGGGCTTGCAAGCGCTGCCTCCAGCGCGTTGGTATCCTTCACCGCGGCGATGACCGGGCTGCGCGCGAGCTTATCATAGAGCTTTTGTTCCATATCCATCCCATCCCTTTCCATTCCATTGAGGGGACAATAAAAATCTATTGATATTATAGCATTGGTGTGTGGAAAAGAAAACCACTGATGAAAAACAGTTTGACCCTATAAGTGGGGAAAAGGCCTTTTTTGTTGTTTTTATATGGAACGTGTAAAACAGAATTAATATTTTGTGGATAAATGATAGATAAAAAGTGAATTCTGTGCCTGTGAACTATTGCCTGAACCTTTTTTTCTGATATAATAGCTTTACACATTTTGTTTAAAGCATTGAAAAATGCCTGTGGGCCCAAAGTGCCTCCTGCCACACATCGGCAACGCCATTTTTGCAAAGGGGAGCTTTGTGCGTAAAATCATGTATCATAGCTTTAAATTTGTGGCAAGCTATTATTTGGAAAATCGCTTTTTGTTTTGGCAGAGAAGCAGCGCCGCGGTTACCGGGGGGTAGAGTTTTGCGGCGCGGCTTTGATGATATGTTTCACCTGCGCGGCCGATGGCTTCGCGGAGTGAAACAGGGAAAACAGAAAAATATAGGAGGCAGTCAATTCTATGAAAGAGCACAAGAATGCTGCAAGACTCATGGCCGCTCTGATGACGTTGACCTTGCTGTGTGCAACGCTGTTTGCAGTGCCGGCTCAGGCAGCAGATGAGTCTCAGGCACAGGCGCCGCAGGCGACTCCTGCCGCAAGCCAGTATGAGGAAGCGCTGGTCAATGCGCAGGATTTGCTGGAGCAAGGGGCACAGGCGCTCAACGGCAGTGAAAAAGCTGCGAAGAAGAGCGGCTTTGGCGTATCGAAAGATCCGCAGACAGGCATCTCCCAGATCGTTATGTATGTGGGCAACGCGGAAGTTCCGATGGGGCTGTTTTATGACCCCGCGCAGGAGATTTTCTACGGCGCGAACAATGCCGGCCTTTTGGGGATCGGCTTTGATTTCGATGTTGCACAGAAAATTTTCTATACGCCGATCAATCCCTGGCAGCGCAATTTCGGCTTCTGCGAGCTGTATGATGCAGCCGCGCCGTTTACCGGCATGTTCTACAACACCGTCCGCTTTAAGTTTGATTATGCGGGCAAAAATTGGTTGATTCAGGTTTGGAAGGGCCAGTATGGCATCACCACAGGCGGCGAGCTCGGTGTTTATAACAAAACCACCAACCGCGAAACAGAATTTTACGACTGCGCCTCTGATGAGGATATGCTGAACATGGGCTTCACCCTCTCTAAGAAGGATGTCGGGGAGCTTTTCACCAGGAAAATGCAAAAGCATTGGTGGCAGACGGGCTTTGTCGTATTGATGGCCACGCCGCCGTCGGCGCTGACGATGTCCTGCAAAATTGATATGAAGGATGCCGCCATGCTGAAAGCATTTGAGCAATCCATGATTGAGCAGGGCTTTAAGAAGGGCAATGGCACAACGGATGGCACTTATTCCATCAGTGGCCTGCGCGTCACCTTTACTTGGGGCGCGAAGGTTCAGGCAGAGGTGAAGGATGCCGCCAACGATGCGCAGACGACAGATGACATTCAGGTTACCGTAACGCCAACAGAGGCGCCGGCAACCAAGGCTCCGGTTGAAAAGGTGAATCCTACGGCGGAGCAGGGGCTTGCCCAGCCGGAGGATCCCAATATGGCAGAGAATGCTGAAATCCCGGAGACTGGCGACAGCGGTGTGATCGCACTCGGCGTGCTTGCCGGTGGCAGTATGCTTGCGATTGGCGCGGCGGTTCTTCTGAAAAAGAGGAAAAACAGTGAAGTATAAGTTTGAAAGACCTCTCTTTTAAACTGTGATTTCTGCTTTTCGATCATAAATGACGCCCGGAAGTTTGGTTGCGCCAAAACGCACAATTCTGCGGCCGGGAGTAAAAAAGAAACGATCATAAGCATGGATTATCTATACGTTTCACGGCGATTGAGCAATCAGGCAGGCGGAGGAAACCCTCTCCGCCTGCTATTTTTTGTAAAATAAAAATGGCCTGGGCAAAATGCCGAATATAGTGAGCAGGAAACCGCGAAGCGGTTGAAAAATTTGAGGTGATACGTGTGTGGAAGAACGGATGGATTGTGTTTTTGCTCCTCCTGTTGCTTCTGTGCTGTATGGCAATATGCATATGCTTGCAGCCCCTTCTGCGCAGATGGTTTGGCCGGAGAGGGATTGGCACGTTTGCGAATGAAGCAGAGTGGCGCGATGCTGTGGGGCGCAAAGCAGAGGCAATGCTGCGCCATATGCCGGCTTTTCCGGAAGAGGATACGCTTACCTTTCGCATTGCGATGCAGCGCAGCGGTGTGGATGCACAAAGGCTTGTGCGTGTGCGCGCGGCAAAGCTTTTACTGGCGGCAGGGCTTGCGAAAGACCAAGCTCCGGGTTTGTTTTCGGCTGGGCGGGCTTATGCGGAATCCCTCCTGCTGCCTGACGGCAGATGGAAAATCCCCATGGATCACACGGAAGATGCCCTTCTTGCCTATGCGGTGCTTTCGTATCCGGGCATAGAGCTTGGGCATATCCGCCCGGCCATGGAACAAACAGCGCATCTTTTACAATCGCTCGCGGGGGAATCGGATACAATTCCGGCAAATCCGGATGCCCCTGACCTGCGCTTTGCCAGGACGATTGGAGATGTTTGCCCATTTTTAGCCGCTTATGCGGCAGCCTATGGGGAACCGTTTTATCTGAATCTTGCCATGCGTCAGCTCAATGAATACCTGCTCGATGGTATGCACCCGGTGAAGGGGCTGCCGGCGGAAGGGTTTGACCGAGGCAGCGGGCTTCCCATTGGATCATTTGGGTGGAGCAAAGCCTGTGCGGCACTGGCTTTTGGAATGATGGAAACGGCCCGATACCTTCCCAGCTCGGATTCCCGCAGCGTGAAATTGGCGGTTCACGGCTGTCTCTTGGCGGATCGTCTATGCGCTCTGTGTGGGAGGGATGGGGCCTTCCCACGTTTGCCCGCTACCTCCTTGCCTGATACGGAGGCCGGGGCGATTCTTACCGTGTTTGTGTGGGATATCTATCAAAAAACTGAAAATAAGTCCTATTTGGATTGCGTAAAAAGAGCAATGGAAAACTTGAGAAAGTGTACGCGGAAAAACGGGCTGGTGGATTTTGCGCAGCCAGAATCCCTGCGCCCGGGTTTTTATCGGGAAAGGGAGATTCCTACTGCTGGAGCCCTTGCAGCGGCGTTTTATGCTGCTATCAAAACGATTCAAGCAGAGAAGAAAGAGCTGGATGGAGCGGTGAAGGAATAGGGCCGTCTTACCCGCTTGATAAAAAACGGCGTTATTTTCGGGAAAAGGAGCCAAGGAATCTGGTCCATTCAGCTTTTTCATGTGTTCTTGTTTGGAAAAGAGCAGGATGGTGTGAGGGTTTGGCTCATGCGGCAAATTTGGCTTGTTTTCGACTCCATAACGCGGTATACTGAAGAAAAGAGAAACAGGAAAGGAGCGTGTTTATGCAGGAATCATCGCCGGATCTGCGGCTGGCGGTTCTCATCGACGCAGATAATGTACCCTATGCAAATGTGAAGGCAATGCTTGCGGAGATTGCACGTTATGGCACGCCGACAATTAAACGAATCTATGGGGATTGGACACAGCCGACGCTTTCTGGCTGGAAAAAGGTGCTGCTGGAGAATGCCGTGACCCCCATACAGCAATATAGTTATACAACAGGAAAGAATTCGACGGATTCCGCTATGATTATCGACGCGATGGACATTCTCTATACCAACCGTGTGGATGGCTTTTGCTTGGTATCGAGCGACTGCGATTTTACGAGGCTTGCTACCCGTCTGCGCGAAGCGGGCAAGCTGGTGATTGGAATTGGCGAACAAAAAACGCCAACACCGTTTATCTCAGCCTGCGACCGGTTTATTTATCTTGAGATTTTATCTGATGATAAAAAGAAAAAACAGCGTTCTATGAAAGCAAGGGGAAGCCAGCCGGCGCTCGAAGAGCCTGGAATTGGAATGCCGGCAGCCGCCGTGCGGCAGAAGGGGAATAGGCTGCCGCAGGAAGTATCCGAAATGATTATCGTTTCAGTCAATGATTTAGCGGATGAAAATGGTTGGGCATTCTTAGGGGATGTCGGCAACCTCCTTTTAAAGAAGCAGCCCTCGTTTGACAGCCGCAATTATGGCTATCAGAAGCTGTCGCAGCTTATCCAGGCGATGGACCGCTTTGAAATTGAGCCGCGCGACACGGCAAATGCCCATGTAAAGCATATTTTTATTCGTGAAAAAGCGTCGTGAATCGGCAAACTGTTTCAGCAGTGTGCCGTTCATATATAGTTCATATTTTTATGCTAAATTTTTGACCAAAGCATGATGAATTTGAAAGGGAAAGGAAGTGTTGGAATGATTGCAATTATGGAAGTGGTTTTAGGCCTGCTTAGCGGGATTTCCGATCCAATTGCCAAGGCGTTTGGCGAATGGATGCAGTCCATCGTTGCCAAGATTTTTGGCTAAGCCGTGTACAGAAAATCGCCCATGGAACAAGCTTGTTCCATGGGCGATTTTCTGTGTAAAAAGGAGGCTTTTAGCCGGCTGATGCGATTTTTTCCCGGATCGCGGAGCCGAGCTCTTTCAGCTCCTCGCGGGATAGTCCGGCAGTGGGGATCGGCGGCAATACTGTGAGCGTCACGTTTGCGGGTTTGATCCACATATGATTGGCCTCCATCACCTTATAAGTGCCGCTGATGCGCACAGGGATGAGCGGCGCCTTTGCTTTTTCCGCCATTTTAAAGGCTCCGCTTTTAAAATCCCCCATCTGATCACTGCGGCTTCGCGTGCCCTCTGGAAAGATTGTGATCGAATAGCCTTTTTTCAGCAATTCCGTGCCCTCCCGCAGGGAGTTCATTGCGCTGCGCGCATTTTCACGGTCCAGAAAAATACAGCCGAGATAACGCATCCATGTGCGGATCATAGGGATTTTCTCCGCTTCTTTTTTGGCAATTAGGCCATGCGGCCGATCCAGATAACCGAGCAGTGTGGGAATATCAAACAGGCCTTGATGATTGCTGACGAAAACCACCGCGCCCTCTGGGATGTTTTCCAACCCCTGAACAGTTACCTTCACACCGGCGAGTTTTAAAAGCCGGCGGGACCATTTTTGAACCGCTTCTGTCACGATTGCATCCCGCTCCTCGATTTTACCGGCCTGCGTGAGCTTTTTCATGCGGTGCGTTTTTGGCAGGACTGCGAGCAGATAGCCCCAAAAATAGATAAACCAGATGATTGTACGCATAAAATGGATTCTCCCTTGTCGCTTGTTGCTCTTAATCATAGCACCCCGATCCGTAAAAAACAAGGGAAAGCAGCAGAAATATATCATTCTAAAGGAAGGCAACAGAAAAAACGCATAGTATGGCCCAAGCTTGGGCTTGGACCATACCGGGCTGCGGTGCAACGGACGAGCCGTGTTCAAGAAAACACCCCTTTCCCTGTAGCGGCATATATTGGAGGGAAAGAGGTGATCATTTGAAATTCAAGTTTATTCTGTCGATTTGTTTCGGCGGACTGTGGCTGGCCGTTTCTCTATTCTTTGCAATCGGCTGGGCGCAGGAGGTTTCTTATATTTTCCCCAGTGTTTATGTTTGGTGGGTAATCATCGGAATTGCCCTGCTGCCTGGTTTTTTGATGAGTGCCATGTTTTTTTCCAATCTATTGCACTGGAAATTAAAAAGATATCCCGATATTGCGGAAGACACGACGATTCTCATGTGTGCGCATAACGAAGAAAAAATATTGCCCGATCCATTCAAGCGATTTTAAATCAGCAGTACGCCGGACGTATTCGGCTGATTGTTGTTGATAATGGATCCAATGATCATACCAAACAGCAAATCATGAACATGCAGACGTCTGCTCTTGCAAACTGTTCCATCGAATATGTTTACTGTGACCAGCCGGGAAAGGCTCATGCATTGAATTATGGTCTGGCGATGATTCACACCCCGCATTTTATCACAGTAGACGCCGACACCTACTTGCAAAAACAAGCAGTACAAAGAATCATGAACCATATTGTATCCTGTGAAAGCGTGTGTGTTGCCGGAAATCTGTTCGTTCAGAATCCCAAAGCTTCCCTGGCTGCAAGAATGCAAAATTATGACTATCTGCTTAGCATTGCTGCGGTCAAACGGTTCCAGGGCAGCTATCAATCTACCTTGGTGGCACAGGGCGCTTTCAGTGCTTATCAAACCGAAGCGGTTCAGCAAATAGGCGGATGGCAGGATGTGATGGGGGAAGATATTGTACTGACTTATCAATTGCTCCGCCAGAAGCTTCCGTCCACTTATGAGCCTGGGGCAGTCGGTTATACAACGGTTCCCGAAACATTCAATGGCCTGTACAATCAACGCAAGCGGTGGGCAATCGGTATGTTGGAGGGATTATCCTCTGTTCCGCCTTGGAAACAGGGGACGGGATATTCCCGCTATTTTACTTTCGTGAATCTTTCTATTATCTACCTTGATCTTGCCTTCCTATTTGGACTCCTCCCAGGAATAATACTCGCATTTTTTGGATTTTATTATTTCGCTGGATTGCTCACCTTATTGACGGTAGCCGTTTGCATTCTACTCTTTCTAAGTATGTATCTCTATCAGAAGAAATTGGGGATTCCATTTCAAAACAGTGTTTTGGGCTTCCTGTGTTTTCTCTTGTTTTTTCAGGCCATTCAAAGTACGGCGGCATTACACGGCTACCTGATCCGGCTGCTGCATAGAAAGGGAGAATGGAAGTGAAACGGAAAAATGTATTATTCGGCGCCCTCATCTGCGTTGTGATTGTATTGGTCGTTATTGGGCTGCTTGCGGGAATCTGCCATCGTATAAAACGTGACGCCATCACGGCGCAAATCAATCCCGGGCAGCCTGTCGTTGCGCTGACCTTTGACGATGGCCCAAACGCCCATTATACCCCGCAGGTGCTGGATATTTTGTATGAACAGCAGGTTCCGGCTACCTTCTTTCTGATAGGCGAAAAGTTTACCGGAAACGAGCTGCTGATTCGGGAGATAGCTGCAAGTGGGCATGAAATCGGGAATCATACCTTCTCCCACCCGGACCTCACGCAATTAGACAGCCGGAAAATACAATGGGAAATCCAACAGACAGAAGAAAAACTGAAAGAAATCCTGCCGGACTATCCGATGAAGTATGTTCGCCCGCCTTATGGAAGATATACGGAAGATGTCCAAAAGGCAATCGGCCTTCCTCTTGTATTATGGACCATCGACAGCGGTGATTGGGAAGCTCCGAATGCAGAAAATATCTACACTGCCCTTATCGGTAAGATACAGAATGGGGATATTATCGTTTTCCATGACGACAACGCGCAAACAGTCAAGGCACTGGAAAAAATAATTCTGGAGCTCAAGAAGAGAGGCTTTCAGTTTGCGACTGTATCACAGCTGTATGAGTATGAATCAAAATGATAACGCAGTTGGAGCAGGACAGGAACAGTGCAGGTGATTTCCGGCCTGAAAATAGGCGGCTCCGAATGAAATAACCGGAAGGCGGGCATTTTTGTCCAACCTTCCGGTTTCCTTATGTGCCCGTCATTTCCTGATAGTTACCAAGAAGCGTAAATGCGGGCAGTTCATCCTGTAGGGCACAGAGCAGGTGAAGCGTTGCTTCCTCCCGAACGCTGCCTGTAAAATCAAGGTAGAAATAGTATTGGAAGTTGCTGTCCGGAATCGGGCGGGATTCAATCTTCGTCAAATTCAGCCCGCAACGGGCAAAGCGGGAAAGCACGCCATAGAGGGAGCCGGTGGTGTGCGGCAAAGTGAAAATCAAGCTGATTTTATCCGCCTGCGGCGTGATCCTCATTTCGCGGGAGATGGCGATGAAGCGGGTGGCGTTGTTTTTACTCGTTTGAATATCGCGCGCCAAAATTTGAAGCCCAAAGTTGTGGGCGGCATCTGCCGAAGCAATCGCGGCTGCATCCTGTTGGCTCGTTTCGGCGAGCAGTTTTGCCGCCGCCGCTGTGTTGGAACAGGGGATGGGGGCTAGACCATGCGCCTCTAAATATTCGGCGCATTGAGCGAGCCCCTGCGGATGGGAATAAACACGTTTTAGGCGATTCAGATGCACGCCTGGCAGCGCCATCAAACAATGATGGATCGGCAAATCCACCGCCGCGGAAATCGAAAGGCGATGGCGAAGCATCAGGTCAAACGTTTCATGTACAGAGCCTGCGTACGAATTTTCGATTGGAACAACGCCGAAATCGGCCTTGCCCTCCGCCACGGCAGCAAACACATCCTCAAAGCCGTGATAAAACGAAACATCCCGCTGCGGAAAAAAGCAGGCGGGAGGCAGCGTCGGAATAGGCTCCATTTACGCCGGAGCAGGCGATGCGGGGCGCTTGCGGCCACACATTGCCTGCGGCCAGCGCCTGCTTTAATTGATCGCGCAGTGCCTGCCCACCGCCGAGCGCATCGTGTTGCAGGGCGCGGCTAGCCTCCATCATGGCAGCATAAACGCCTTGAAGGGCGGTTCCGTACGCACCGCCGCGCTCGCGTATCCGGTCGAGAATCTGCTGCTCCCGCTGCGCGTCCAACACTGGAATTCCGGCTTCGCGTTTAATATCCGCTACCTTCCCGGCTGCATCCATCCGCCGCATCAAAAGCGGCAGGAGCTGGTTGTCGATAGCGTTGATTTCTTTGCGGATTTCATTGAGCTTTGGATTATCCATGGCAGGCAACCTCCCCCTGCGACAGCATCGCATCAAGAAGTGCAATGGATACCGCCGCTTCCACAACCGGCTGCGCACGCACGGCGATGCAGGCGTCGTGCCTGCCTTTGATGACCAAGGTGGCGTTTTCATGCGTGACGCAGTCGATGGTTTGCTGCTCTTTTGCAATCGAGGCAGTCGGCTTGAAGGCAACGCGCAGCAAAAGCGGCATGCCTGTGGAAATGCCACCGAGAATACCGCCGTTGTGGTTGGTGTGGGTCTTGACACTGCCGTCTGCGGCGTAATACATTGCGTCGTTTGCCTCGCTGCCCACCATGCTGGTGAGTTCGAACCCATCCCCAAATGAAACGCCCTTCACGGCCGGCACGCCATAGAGGAGGGAGGCGATTCGGCTTTCCAGTGAATCGAACATCGGGGAGCCGATCCCCGCGGGCAGGCCCACTGCCGCACATTCAATAACACCGCCAAGGCTGTCTTTTTCCGCCTGCGCTTGTGCGATCCGGGCGCACATTTCGCGCTTTTTTTGCAGATCGATCACGGTGAACGGCTCCTGATTCAACAAGCGAAGGGCATCCGCATCCAAAGAGACGGCGTTGAAGGGGGTATCCCAAATGGCGTGAATTTTCAACACGTGAGAGCCGATGACGATCCCGTGTTTTTCCAAGATCTGGCGGCAAATAGCGCCAGCCGCTGTAAGCGGAGCGGTCAACCTGCCGGAGAAATGGCCGCCCCCGCGAATATCGTTCGACCCGCCGTAGCGCACACTGCCCGTATAGTCTGCGTGGGAGGGCCGGGGCAGGTGCAGAATGTTGGCATAGTCGTGCGATTTTACATTTGTGTTTTCAATCACAGCGCATAGGGGCGCACCGGTAAGCTTCCCATCCAGCAGGCCGGAGAGAAATTGCGGCCTGTCCGCTTCGCAGCGCGGCGTAGAACCGGCTGTGAGCCCCGGCGCGCGGCGATCCATTTGAACCTGCACGGCGTCAAGGTCAATTTTTTGCCCCCGCAGGCAAACCGTCAAGCACCATGCCAACGGCTGGCCCATGGCTTTCACCAAAGATGGAAAGCTTCAGAATGTTACCCCATGTCGACGACATTCGCAACGCCTCCAATTTTTATATAATCCTCAAAAAAGGTTGGATAAGATTTTTTTGACGCTCTGCGCATCGCTGATGATTACCGTATCATCCGCCCGCATTGCAGCGATGGAAAAGGCCATAACGATGCGGTGGTCGTTGCAGCCGTCTACCACACCCCCGCGCACTTTGTGGCCGCCGTGGATGGTGAGGCTGTCGGCCGTTTGAGTGACAGGCACGCCCAACGCCCGTAAGCCTGCGGCTGTGCTCTCTAGCCGATCACTTTCCTTGAGCCGTAGCCGCGCTGCGTTATAAATGCGCATATCCCCGCTGCAATAAGCGCCCAGCACGGCTAGAATCGGCACCAAATCCGGAATTTGGCCTGCATCGATCTCCATCGCATCTAGAGAAAATGCCTTGCTTGTGAGGGTGTCTCCCGACCAGCGCAGGTGAGAGCCACATTGGGAGAGGATCGCCTTGCAGGCGCGGTCACCCTGCATGGAGCGGCGGTTAAGCCCGCGCACAGCAACCTCGCCGCCCAATGCACCGGCGGTGAGGAAAAACGCGGCGGCCGACCAATCGCCCTCTACCATCAAATTATGTGCGCGAAAGGATTGCTTGCCTTTTATTTTCCAGCCAGTTTGCGTTGGCTCCACATGCACGCTGAAGCTGCTGAGCATCTGAAGCGTCAGATCGACATACCCGGCAGATTGCAAGGGGGAGGTGAGGATGATTTCGCTATCCTCTTCACACAGTGGCAGGGCTAGCAGCAGGCCGGAGATGTATTGGGAACTGATATCGCCAGGCAAATGAAATGAGCCGCCTTTTAGCTTGCCGCTGATGGTCAGGGGCAGGCTGTGCGTGCCATCCGTTTCACAGGCGACTCCATGCTCACGTAGGAGCCGGAGCAAGGGATCAATCGGCCGCTCCGGCAGCCTGCCGCTCCCGGTGAACGTGCAGGTGAGCCCGCCGGCTGCTGCAATTGGAACGAGAAACCGCAGGGTGGAGCCGGATTCCCCGCAGTGAATTTCCGCCTGCCCGGGCTGAAAGGCATGAGTACCGTCAATGATGACACCGCCTGGGTGCGGCCGCACAGAAGCGCCCAGTGCGTCTGCTCCACGCAGCGTGGCCAGAATATCCGCAGAGAGATCAATATAATCGACAACGCTTCGGCCGTGGCTTAAGGCAGCACAGAGAATGGCGCGGTGGGCAGCGCTTTTGGATGGGGGAACACGGATTTCCCCATGCGGCGTTGCCGGCGATAGTATAACCTTTTTCATGTAAGCGGCTCCTTTCAAAACTTCTTTCGGCAATGCCAAAAGAATTGGTCCAAACATTCTTTTGGACCATTATATAGGAGAAATGTTACAAAACTATAAAAAGAAGGTTGAATTTAACCGGAAATCAGGAATTTTTTGTAGAAATCTTTCTATTTATCGCAGCCGAAAAAAGACGGGAGCTGTATTCAGTGAGAGGTGGGATGTGTGAAGCATTGTCTCCAATTTGCAGATAGCAAGAATGGAAGTGGATCGTAATTCCTCCATCCGCTTTTTTATCGTTTGCGCGAGCTGAAGCAGCGTGCTCAGCGGCGTCGTCGCAGGCCACGGGGAGGCGATACTTTTCCAGCAAGTCTTCGGATGCGCCCACAGGTGCCAGGCTGCGTTAACCGTTGCGCTCCCGCCGCACAGGCGAGAAGCATGCCGACGCGACGGCCTCTCCGTGGGAATAACCCTCAAAGCGGCCGTATTTTTCAATCGCATGGCCAAGTGTGTGTCCAAAGTTTAAAAGCATCCGTCGTCCGCTTTCCCGTTCGTCCTCTTCGACAATGCGGCGCTTGCTGTCTACACAGGAGAAAATCATCTCCTCTAGGAAATCTCTGGCCCTTTCTTGCCCTAGCCGTTCAAACAGGGGCGCGTCGTAAATACAGCCGTATTTAATCGCCTCCGCCATGCCGTCGGCAAAAAAGCGGGGAGGCAGGGTGGAGAGAAGCTCCGGGTCGATGAGAACCAACCGCGGCTGCCAGAATGCGCCGCACAGATTTTTCCCCTGGGGCAGGTCGACCGCCGTTTTGCCGCCAACGGAGGAATCAATCTGCGCGAGCAGGGAGGTAGGAATCTGGATATAGTCAATCCCACGCATATAAATAGCGGCCGCAAAACCAGCCATATCGCCCGTGACGCCCCCACCGAGCGCGACGATCAAATCGCCGCGCGTAAAGGCGTTGCCGGCCAGGAAGGAGAGCATATCGCCGATGCTGCACAGGGCTTTACTGCCCTCCCCAGCAGGGAAAACGTGCGTGAAGGTATGGAACCCGGCCTCCTTTAGCGATGCGGCGGCAACTCCGGCATAGAGCGGGCCAACGTTGGAATCCGTAATGACAGCCGCTTTCTGCGCCTTGGAGACGCTGCGGATCAGCGCGCCGCAGCGTCTGAGGCAGCCGCGCTCGATTCGGATTTCATAGGGCCTGCCTGTCTTGACCTGCAAGGTTTTCATCATAGCATTCATCGCCTTTCTACAAAAGAGCGCAGTATGGAAGGGGGCTTTTTAACTGCCCGGCGCAAGAAGGAATTTTCATGGGAACGCGTCAAGCGGATGCGCCCCAGTTGTTCACCTTCCGGCCCATGGATTCAGTCAACGCGGTCACATGGGCCGCAATTTCGTCAAAAGCATCGGGAGTAAGGGACTGCGCGCCGTCTGAAAGCGCCTTTTGAGGATTATTGTGCACCTCGATAATCAGGCCGTCTGCACCAGCAGCAACAGCAGCGAGGGACAGCGGTTCCACCAGCCATGGAATCCCTGCCGCATGGCTTGGATCAACGACTACCGGCAGGTGGGAAAGCCGTTTGAACACCGGCACGGCGGAAATATCCAGCGTGTTGCGCGTATAGTTTTCAAAGGTGCGGATACCGCGCTCGCAGAGGATCACGTTTTCATTCCCGCTTGCCATAATATATTCCGCGCTCATGAGCGTTTCCTCAATCGTATTGGCGAGGCCTCTCTTTAAAAGGATCGGTTTTTTGCAATGGCCGAGCTCTTTAAGTAGTTCAAAATTCTGCATATTGCGCGCGCCTACCTGGATGATATCCACATCCTCGAACAGAGGCAGGTGGGAGGGGCTCATGATTTCCGTGATGATCGGCAGGCCGCTTTTGCGCTTTGCCTCCAGCAGGAGGTAAAGGCCCTCTGCCCGCAGGCCCTGAAATGCGTAGGGGGAAGTGCGGGGCTTGAATGCGCCGCCGCGCAGGATGCCGGCGCCTGCTTTCTTGACCCGCTCGGAGATCACTTCCAACTGCTCGGAGGATTCCACGGAGCAGGGCCCGGCGATCAGGGTAAGGGAGCCGTCCCCAATTGCATTGGGGCCCACTTGGATGACGGTGTTATCCGGATGAAATTTCCGGTTGGCTTTCTTATAAGGCTCCTGAACGCGCTTTACGCTCTCTACGATAGCCTGTGCACGGATATACTCAATATCGATTTTTGCCGTATCGCCCAACAGCCCGAGCACAGTGGAGTGCTCGCCATACCATGCGTTGACGGTCACGCCGTAGGTTTGATTGAGCTCATTGGAAAAAGTGCTGATCTGATCCTTTGTGGTGCCCTGCTTCAATACGATAATCATGCTGTAAAACCTCCAATACAATTTACGGGAAAATAAAAAACGGAGCTCATAGCTATGAGCTCCGTTTCTATCCCTCTTCAAACGCTTCTTTGGACGGCGGGAAAGCTCACAACTTTAATTTCTGCACGGCAAAAAAACTCCCCGCTAAAAAAAATAGCCGAGAGTGCTCATAAAGAAAAAGTAGCTTTTTGCAGTGCTGGTGAGCATTTCAATCTTCCTCCAAATGGTCTGCTTTCACTTATAATACGCAGGAAAGGCAATTGTCAACCCTTTTTTCACTTTTGGCCAATCCGCGTAGGTCGGTTTTCAATTGCCCTCTGATTTTGTGCAGGATTTCTGCTGCAATCTCGCTGGCAGGCTGCTCGATTGGCACAGTAACTGTGAAATCAGCGGCCTGGCGATAAAGCCGCATGCGCTCCGCATGCAGCGCTTCTAGCCTACCGCTTTTTTGGGCCGCTTGGAGCACTGGCCGCGGTGTTGGGTCCCGGTCGAGCCGAGCGCACAGCACCGGCAGAGCGACATCCAACAAGATAATCAAGCCGGTTTCCCGCAGCATGGCGGCATTCTGTGGGAAGGTCAGTGCGCCGCCGCCTGTGGCGATGATCTGGCCGCCCGTTTGGGCAAGCTCCTTGCAGGCCTGTGATTCCAGCATGCGGAAATAGGGCTCGCCATGCCGGGCAAAAATTTCTTCCACAGGCAGGCCTGCTTTTTCGACAATATAATGGTCCATATCGAGAAAGGAAAGCCCTGTTTGCACGGCAAGCTCCCGGCCCACCGTGCTCTTGCCGCAACCCATAAAGCCGCACAGCACGAGGTTTCGATCGGTCTCCGTTTTGCTCATTGAAAAACACGCTCCATTTCCCAATTGGCCTGTTCGATCACAGGGGCAATCTGCGCGGCAGTGAAGGGGTGGCCGCTCCAAATCTCTTGCGCGGCGGCGGCCTGCCAGACGAGCATCGGCATCCCATAGGCGCATTGAGCGCCGTTTTGTCGCGCGGTGCATAGCAGCATCGTTTCACGTGGGTTATAGATTGCGTCAAACACCGCCTTGCAGCGGCGCACGGTTTTTTTTCCCTACGGGCATTGCATCCGAATGTGGATACATCCCGACGGGCGTTGCATTGAGCAGCAGGTCAAAATCGCCTTCCAGCGCTTCATATGTGCAAACGCATACAAAGGCGCCCGGCAGCTTTTGGCGGATTTCCTGTGCGAGCTTCTCCGCGCGCGCAAGCCCGGAAGGCCTGGCGGCAATGGTGAGCGAGCAGCCCGCCAAGGCCGCTTCAAACGCCATCATATGCGCCGCACCGCCTGCCCCACAGAGCAGGATTTTGCCAGCGAGCGGAATTTTGGCATCCTCCAGTGCACGCAAAAAGCCGACACAGTCCGTATTATAGCCGACGAGGTGCTCGCCGCATTTCACGGTGTTGACCGCGCCGTAAAGCAAGGCTTTGCCGTCTATTTGATCGAGCAAGGGAAGAATTGCTCTCTTGTGCGGGATGGTGAGATTGAAGCCGCTCAATCCTCGCAGGGCGGGGAGCTCCTCTGCAAGCTCCTGCGGTGGCAGCTCCCGCTTTTCATAAACAGCGTTCACGCCGTGAATGGCAAAAAGTTTTTCATGGATGAAGGGGACATTGTGTGCCCAAGCGGATAGCCGAGCACGGCATAACGGCGTGTCTCCATTGTGAAAGCTCCTTTCAAAACGACGGACCCAGGCGAAAAAAGACGAAAAAAGATACTCCCTCAAAGGAAGTTTTTAAGCATCTGTAAATAAACATAAAGTTTTCACGCTTGGGGGTTGACAAAGGGAAAAAATCTTACTAATATCTCTTATAGTTAGTTTTTCTTATAACAGCAACAGGGCGGTTTATTGTAAAGCTAGTTTAGCATATTCCGCGTTGTTTGTCTATTTGCGTGTGTGAGCGCAATTATAAGAGAGAAGGAGGGAAACAGAATATGGTTTTTGAGAAGCTGAGAAAGATTATTTGCGACCAGCTTGAGCTGGACGAGGATAAGATCACATTGGAAACCAATTTGCTCGATGATCTGGGCGCGGACAGCTTGGACGTGGTGGATTTGGTTATGTCGATCGAGGATGAATTTGAGATGGAAGTGCCAGATGAGGAGATCGAAAAGATGAAAACCGTGGCGGACGTCGTCAAATTTATTGAAGACAATCAGTAAGCGATTTGACTCAGCATGAGCTGGGCCGTTAGCATGGAATGATAAAAAATGGTAGGCGCAAAAGCGCCTACCAATTTTTTTTGACGAAGCGAGTAACAAAGCGGGGCTACCTTCATTGCGGGGATCAAAGAGATACGGAGCGCTTATGAGAGCAGGCGGCTACCGGCTATTTTTTATTACGAAGCGCAGCGAAGTAACAAAACAAAGCCTGCCACCCCACTATAGATCATAGAGATATGTATCGCTTACGCAAGCAGCTAACTACCGGCTATTTTTTGTTATGGCATAGGGGCGAACTGCGTTTGCCCGCTTTTAATCCTTGTGTAAACAAATGCGGACTCACCGCGTTCGCCCCTATGGTAGTTCCTGCATCAACCGCGGGCCCGTTTTGATGCAAAGCCTGCCGCAACCTCGCGCAAGCAGGCGTTCCCACACGGATTCACGCTTCGGCCTGCGTGCGTGCGGTGAGCTCGCGCTCGATGATGCTTTGTAAAAACGGATTATTTTCCATACAGATAGGAAACAAGAAAGCGTTGTAGCGACATTTTTGAAAACGCTCTCCCCGGATGATAACCTCATACCCCGCCGCGCACCTGGGGTTGCAGGCGCCGGAGCGCGTCAGACGCTTGCAGTCCGGCGCTTTCCGGATTGCGGCGAGCAAATCCTCCGGCAGAGCGCTCAGGAGCGCTTCGTCTCTGCTGGCGTGGTCGGCGTAGAGGCGAAGCAGGAGCCCGCTTTTGCGAAACACAAAATTTGCAACCGCTTTTTTAGTGGATGCAAATTTGTAGGAGACGAGAAATCCGCTGCTTGTGGGTTTTATCTCCACCGTACACCCGTTATTTACAAATAATTCGTGCAGCTCTGCCGCGAAGGCGCGGTGCTCTGGCTCCACGCGTGTCAAAAAGGCTTCATACAGCTCTTGTTGTTTGATCATTCCAATTCCCCTTCCGTGAGTAATTGCTTCAATGTTATAGGATTCCAGCCTATTTGTCTTGTAAAAAAACGACAGAAATCAGAATGAAACATGAGCCTTAAAGCTGTTTTTTGCGGAAGATCAGAATGCTTCCCAGCAGCAGGAGCGCGCTGAGAGCGGCGGTGAGCAGCAGGGCGGGAAACGCCTCCTGCACGGGGACCGTCCCTTGCACCAGATCAAGGCCGCAGCTTGCAAGAAACGAGGGCGTTAGCCGCCGTGCTCCGGGAAGAAGGCCCAGGAGATAGCAGAGTATCACTCCGCCGCCGGTCAGCAAAGCTCCGGCATAGGTTTGGGAAAACAGCACACCGCCCAATGTGACGCAGGCCAGCAGAAAGGCCCCGAAGAGCCACAGGGCGAATAGCGCCATTCCCAGCGATTTTGGCGATTGTTCCGGAAACAAAAACTGTGTGTATCCAAAGCATACTGCTGCGGAAAGGGCATAGCTAACCGACCAGCAGAGCAGCGAGGCCGTGTATTTCGACAGAATAAAGCCATGCCGTGAGAGCCCTTTGCTGAGCATGAGCATAGCCGTGCCGCTTTTCAGCTCGTGCGGGATCATACCGCTGAGCACCAGCACCAGGACGATTAGGCAGATCTGCGTCATGTTTTTAAAAAATTGCGCGTAGGCCTCCAGAAAAGTAGCGTCCGGCAGTTGAAGCGGCGTGCCGAGCCCCAGATCAATCTGGGAAAACAGCTCCGGCGTGAGCTTTGCGAGCAAAGGGCTCGACATACCGAAAAGCAGGAGTACGGCGCACAGGATCAGGAATTTATAGGTTTTCCAGAGCTCTTTGAGCTCCTTGCCGGTAAAAAGGATCGTCTGTTTCATGGATGAATCGCCTCCAGAAATACCTGCTCAAGATTAGGCTCCAGCAGCTCGTATTTTGCAATCGGGATATCGCAGGCCGAAAGATAGCGGAGAATTTCACGCCCGGCGGTTTCCGGATTGCCGATCGTCAGGATCACGCCGCCATCCGCCACCTCCGCCTTCTGTACCTCCGGCAGTACGCCGAGCCCCTGCGCCAGTGCGGCAAGGCTGGCGGTCTCCTGTGGGACGACCAGCAGGCGGTCCGTCCGATATGAGCCGCGCACCTCTTCCAACGCACCCTCTAAAACAAGGCGTCCGCCATCCAGAATGCCGATCTGATCGCAGATGCGTTCCACGTCGGAAAGAATATGGGTGGAAAACAGGACGGTCGTATCCTTTGAGATGCTTTTTAAAATTTCCAGCACCTCACGCCGTCCGGATGGATCGAGCGCGCTGGTCGGCTCATCGCACAGCAGCAGGAGCGGCTTTCCGAGCAGCGCCTGCGCGATACCGAGGCGCTGCTTCATCCCGCGGGAAAACCCACGAATGCGGCGGTTCACACCGTCGAGGCCGACGAGTGCGAGCAGTTCGGCGGTTTGCGCCTCGATCTCCGGCCGGGTCAGGCTGCTTAATTGCCCGCACAGGCACAGGTATTCCTTTGGCGTCATATAAGGGTAGAATTCCGGCACATCGGGCAGGTAGCCGACCGAGAGGCTTTTCGGGCTCGACCCGAATCGGACAGGTTTCCCGCATACCGTGATCGTTCCATCGTCCGGCCGGAGGAAACCTGCGATCAGTTTCATCGTCGTGGTTTTCCCCGCGCCGTTTTTGCCGAGAAAGCCATAGACGGAGTGCTCTGAGACTGCCATGGTGAGGCCGTCGAGCACTTTTTGGCCCCCAAAGCTTTTGGAAACACCCGTGAGGGTGAGGATGCTCATGCTTCCTTCTCCTTTCCGATGGTAAAATAGAGAATCGGCCCAATGATTCCTACAAAGAGGGAAACAATGATCCACAGTGCCCGGTTTCCGCAGCGGTACGTTTTATGCCGCAGGATATGGATGAGGGCCGCAATGGCAAGGCCCCATTCGATGAGCAGGATGGGAATCAAAAGGGGAAGATACTGTAAAAGCTCTGTCATGACGCTTTACTCCTCTCTGTTTTCAGTAGCAGCCTGGGTGAGCAGGCGGTGATATTGGCGCGTTTCCTCCGGCGTTTTGCCGTTGAGAATCACGACGCGGTCTTTTAAATGGATGGCGAGATAGGGTGGTTTGCCGTTATAGACGAAGAGCATGCTGTTCCCATAGCCGCTGAGGGAAAAGTGGCCGATGAGCAAGCTGCTGCTCCCCAAACCATTGGTGCGCGTGCCTGTGGGAATATTCTGGATTTCCTCAATCTCCTGAATCTCGTCGAGCGCAAAGGCGTCGCTGTAGAGTGGGGCGTTGATCGTGACAATCCCGTTTTCTATTACAGGGGGAAAGGCCGCGGTGTCAAAGGCAAGAAAGATCGCAAACATGCCGATGAGCATTGCCGCGACCAAGGCGGCGGTGACCACAGCGATCACCTTTGCCTTCGAGTTGCCCAAATTGATGGTGAAGCCGATGCCGAAACGCTTTTCCACATTAATGCGCGGATCGTTCGGATTATTGTAAAAGCCGTGCAGCCAGTAGACGTCGTCATCCGCAAGTATGGGGCGGTCGGCAAGGGCGAGATAGCGGTTCTGCGTGTCGCGCACACTCTGGTAGGTGAAAAAGACGGCGCAGAGCACAACGATTAGGATGCTGATCATCAAGAGGAAGGAGGCGAGAGACGCCCCCGGATTCCTCGCGGGGATCAGAATCGCAGGCAGGCTCAGTGCCGCGCATACGTTGCCGATTATCACGCAGCAGATCGACCAGCGCCTGCGCCAAACGCGATTGCAGGCGAGATTTACCTCAGTGGATTCACAGAATACCTCTGTGGGGCGCGACAGATAGAGCCAATACATGAACAGCCCGATTGCAGGGAAAATGAAGGCGAGCAGGGAGGACCACAGCGGAACCACAGTGTTTTTGCTCAGCCAGAGATACAGCGGCGCGGCGGATGCGAGCAGGAAAGCAGGCAGAAACCAAAGGGCGGAAACGGGCATTTTATCCTTCTCCCGGCTGACCTCCGTATCGATATGGACAGTGCGCACGCCGCCAACGAACCATTTGTTTTCCTGCTTGAGCGCATAAAGCTCTTGCATGCGCGCGGCGAGGAGCTTCGTGTAGGCGGCGATGCAGCCCATCATCCACACCGCGATGTAAAAGCTAAGCAGAGACATATAATCAGGGAGCCAGATCAGCGGAAGGGCCAGCAGCGCGGCAATCACGCATAAAAGCAGCAATTGTTTCTGGTATTTTTTTACGATCGCCAGCACGGGCTCGTCTTTTTGATGAGCAAGTGGAAGCGTCACGCCGATGAGGATGTTTTTATTGGGCTTGGTTTCCATAAAAGCGGAAACTGCCAGCAACCCGGCGAAAACCAGGCAGACCGAAAAACCGAGCATGAATCTCACAACCTTTCATTTACGGAAGAGACCATCTTCATACACCCTGAGCGGTGGGGTGCAGCCCGCTCATCTGATCAAAAATTTGCCCGCACAGTGTCAGGAAATCCTGCTTCTCCATCCCCTTGAGGCCGGATTCCGCAATCAGGAGCGCAAGTTCCCCTTCCAGCTTCTCTCGAAATTCGCCGTCCAGCCGGACAGCAGGGCTCACCCGTGCGCCATGACGGCGGTCAATTTCGATATATCCTTCATTTTTAAGCGCGGTATAGGCCTTGTTGACTGTCATCGTATTGACGCCGACGTCCTGTGCAAGCTGGCGGACGGTGGGCAAGCCTTCTCCAAGCTGCAATTCGCCGCGGCCGATGCCGAGCACGATCTGATTGCGCAGCTGCACATAAATGGGAGTTTCGCTGGACATATTGAGCTTGAGGATCATGAAACCACCCCTACTTGTATTATTTGTATTATAAATATTAATACAGATAATACGAACTGTCAAGAGGAAGTTTTTGCCGCAACACAGCGGTGAAACGGGAAGAGGCCCCCCTTTTTTATCCTGAAAAAACGCCGGTTCTCAACCATTGGTTCAGTTACGGGCTGTTTTTGCGACCAATCCTCCGTTGAGCCGCGGGCCTTAGCGTGATATGCTATGGGTAAAGGACAGCACAAGAAACCAGAAAGGGGGCGCAAGGGGATGAAAATCAATGAGATCATCCGTGCAAAGCGCAGGGAACAGGGCATGACGCAGGAGCAGGCGGCTGCCGCACTGGGGGTATCGGCATCCGCCGTGCATAAATGGGAGAAGGGGAGCTCCTACCCGGATATTACATTATTGCCCCGCGTTGGCGCGGCTGCTCGGAGTGGATTTGAATACGCTTTTATCCTTCCAGGAGGATCTAACGCCGGAGGAGATCGGCCGCTTTTGCAATGGGCTGGTACAAAAGGTGAAGGAGGAGGGGATTAGCGCCGGCTTTGAGATGGCGATGGAAAAGATTCGGGAATATCCGGCCTCCGATTTGCTGCTGTACAACACGGCGGCTACTTTAGAAGGGGCGCTTATTTTGTATGCCCCGGAAGAACGGGAGCGATATGGGGAGCGGCTCGAGGCGCTTTATCGCCGCGTGGCACAGGCCGGGAGTGGCCCGCTGCGGGATCAAGCGCAATATATGCTGGCGTCAAAAATGATGGAGCGCCAGGATTTTGCGGGCGCACAATCGCTTTTGGATTGCTTGCCCACACAGCCTCCTTATGACAGGGAAGCCATGCAGGCAACCCTTTTACCGGAAGCAGGGGAAGCGCTCTGAAGCGGCAAAGCTGCTGGAGGGCAAGCTGCTGCATGGTGCGAACGATTGCTTTAACGCGCTGCTGAGCCTTGCGGAGATCGCATTGGAGGAGGGGAACGGCGTTTTGGCGGACACGTTGGCGGATACCGCGCAGCACACAGTGCGGCTCTATGGGCTGTGCGAGTATTTGGCATATGCCGTGCCGTTTCAGCTTGCGGCGGCGCGCAAGGATGCAAAGCAGTGCATCACGCTCCTGAAAAAAATGCTGCCTTTGCTGGAAAAGCCATGGAAGCTTTCGTCTTCGCCGCTTTACCATCATATCGAGGGGCGGGAAAGCACAGTGATTCCGGAGCAGTTGCGGGAAAGGCTGCTGGAAGCGCTCCGGGTGGATGAGGAATTTGCGTTTGTAAGGGAAGAACCGGAATATAAAAAATTGGATGAATTATATGGATTAGATAAAAAACACCATAGAAAATAAGCATTAGTAGAGATATTATTGACATTTTTAGCATCCAGAATTATACTATAATCATATAATCTTTCATGAATGAAAGCGCGCGCATTTGTGGGGGAGAAATGGTAATTTGAAAAGCGAAGGGGAAAAAGAGATGTCAAGATCAAAAAAGATGCTTACATGGGTTCTTCTGGTTGCCTGCTTTGTCGTGCAGACGTCTCTGTTTGTGTCCGCGAAACATGAGGGAAATTTTAACGTAACACTCCCGAATTTGCAGCGCAGTGTAGAATTATTTACCGGGGAAAGCTATGGGCATGGACAGTATAGTGATATTTGGGTGAAGGGCGGAACCGTCAACATCGTATATGCCCAGCTTCGATTGAGTGGTACAGGCGCTCCAGTTTCAGAATGGGTTCCGGCATACAACGACGGGAACCGCTATCCAGTTTATTTTACCACGACCCTAGGTGAAGGAACCGGATTGACCATGATGGGTAAACAGAAGAATGTGACGAGTAAAACGGCTTCCGGGTATGTTTATCTGTAATTTATCATCGGGTTCTCAATTATTTTTTGGGCCGGGCCTGCCGTGGGGGACCCGGCCCTTTTTTGGAAGGGGTATAAGGGCTGCTATGCTTTTTCAATCACAAATCAGACAGTTGCGATCGCGGAAGGAATTTTTGATCTCGTTTTTTTGCATGATGGTTCTTGCGGTTGGGAGCTTTGTGTTCAACTGTATTCAGCAATATGGCGCCGATGTGACGCGATATATTTCTGCCGATAAGCTCTTCCTCGGCCGGAATGGATCCAATGATCTTGCGGTGTTGTTGCCGTTTTTGCTCCCGCTACTTTTTGTGCTGCCCTTTGCGGATTCCTACATCACCGACCGGCAGCATTACATATTGCCGGCGATTCTTTCCCGTGCTTCCGCGAGGCAATATTATTTCAGCAAGCTCTCCTGCGTGGCGCTTTCAGCGGGCGCGGTCATTTTCGTGCCTCTTTTGCTCAATTTTTTGCTGGGGCTGGTTGCGTTCCCGCTGACGAGCACAAATTATGCGTTCATCTCTTCGCCTGGAAGTGAAGGGGCATATTATACCTATCACATGAAGGAAATTTTATTTCCCGGCCTGTTTGTAGACCACCCCTATTTCTATGATCTGGTTTTCTTGCTGATGCTGACGGCCTTCTGTGTGATTTGCGCCGTGGTAACGTATCAATGCTCCTTCCTGATCGCCAAAAATCAGGATCGTGCTGCTCTGCCTGCCGTTTCTGCTCAATAATTTTCTGATCCTGTTCGCGCAATATACGCCGATCAACATCTCGCCGTTTGACTATCTGATCGCATTTAACGACGCGCCCCATAAGCGGCCCTTTATGCTGCTGGTGTTTTTCGGCGTGATGCTCCTGGCGGCAGCCCTGCTCACGCCGGTCTGCCTGAAAAAGCTGAGGGAGATCGAGGGGAAATAGCGATGAAAAAGCTAAGAATCTATCGCCAGCGTTTTTTGCTGCTCCATCTCGTATGCATTGCCTGCGGGGTGTTTTTTACGGCGGTCAATCTGGATATCCCCTATGAAAGCTTGTTTGAGCGGCAGATCGACGCATTTTATTTCACGGCCAATGTGGAAAACCTAATTTCACTGATCCTGATGTTTTTGCCCCATATCATGATCATCGCGCTGCTGGCCGATCTTTTTTTGCAGGATATTGGGATTGAGGCGACCTATTGCCTGACGCGCCACCGCAAGCCGCTGCGCTGGTTTGCGAAAAAGTGCGCGCTGCTGGCCGCAGTCAGCGCCTACGCCATCCTGCTGATGCAGCTATCGGTCACCGCGGTCATCTTGCTTGCGGGCAAGAGCGCGGCGCGGGAGCTTGCGGGGGCGCTGGCGCCCAACCTGTATCTGTTTTTGCTCTCCTGGCTGTTTGTATTCACCTTTTCGCTGGCGCTGAACCTGCTCTCTTTTTCCGTTGCGCCGCGGTGGCTCGTGCCGGCGCTGCTGACGGTCCTCTTTATCCTCATTTTGCAGATGCGCATTGCGATGAAAAGCAAAACGGGCTGGCAGTGGAATCCCGCTATTCACTTTTATTTGAATTGCCATGCGGAGTTTTTGTCCTTTGCATGGCAGGCGTCGGAGGAAGCGGCAGAAGCGCTGCTGCCGGGGCTGAAGGTCTGGCATTCGCTCGCCTATTTCAGCGCGCTGGACGCCGCACTGTTTGCACTTGGGTATTGGCGGGCGCGGCGGCTGGAATTTGGGCTATTATTGGAGGATTAAAATGGCATATATTGAAATCAACGATTGCTCCAAGATAATTAAAAAAACAACCATCCTGGATCATATCGATTTAAAGCTGGAGAAAAATCGGATTTATGGGTTCGTCGGACGCAATGGGTCGGGCAAAACGATGCTGTTTAAAATCCTGACCGGCCTTGCGCAGCCCTCCTCCGGTGAAATCCGGATCAATGGGCAGCGAGTTTCCCCCCAATCCGGCTATCCGGCCAAGCTCGGGGTGATGATTGAAAACAACGGCCTGTGGCCCTATCTGACAGCGTTTGAAAACCTGAGCGCGCTCGCCGCCATTCGCAGGGAGCTAAGCAATGCGGAGATTGCCGCTGTGATCGAGCGGGTCGGCCTTTCAAACGACGGCAAAAAGTTTGCCAAATATTCGCTCGGTATGAAGCAGCGGCTGGTGTTCGCGCAGGCGATTATGGAAAAGCCGGAGCTTTTGATTCTGGACGAGCCGACGAACGCGCTGGACACGGAGGGAGTTCGACTATTCAAGGAGATTATCCGGCAGGAGAAGGAGCGCGGCGCGACGGTGTTGATCGCCAGCCATTCGCTGGAGGATTTTCCGGATTTTTGCGACACGATCATCCCGATGGAAGCGGGCAGGGTCGTGGATCCGAAGAGGGGGTAGGTGCATTGAATAAAAAAGCCAAACGGGTTACGCTTGCAAAGCTGCTCTGCCTTGTGATGGCGGTGATGACAGTGGGCGCGCTCCTTTTGGGGGCGTTGACCCGCGCAAGCTACCGGCACGATGTGGCGGACGCGGCAAAATCACCGGATACAAAGATTTTGTACCACAGCAAAGTGATTCTGTCGGGCGACAAAGAGGGGACTGGAACCTTCCAGGACTCGCTTTTCCAAGCGGATATCATCGTCCGCGCCGAGGTAGCCGGGCCGGAAGAGTATCAATTCCAGGCGCTTCTGGTTCCGCTTCGGATCAAAGAGGTGCTTAAGGGTGATGTAAAGGCCGGCGATCTCATTGATTTTTACGAGATTTCCTTTTTCTCAAAGGCGGCAACAGGCCAGGTTACTTATTTTGACGTATCGCCCTTTAATCCGATGCAGCCAGGCAGGGAATACATTGTATTTGCCAAAAAGATTATATTTCATCCTGCCTATCAGGCGCGGCTGGAGCGGGACGTTTACCGGGCAGTGAGCCTGGAAGCCTCCTACTTCCTGCCCGAGATCACCGAGCCACCCATCTTGGATGAAAGCGAGACAATCTATTTTCAGAATGTGAAGGAAAATGAATTCAATTGCTATTCAAAGGAACAGCGGGATGCGATCAATCGCGTGAAAAAGGAGATCCTTTCCAGGCTAAATCTTCCAACGGCATAGAAAAATTTGATCGTAAAACAAGGCCGGCGGAGGCTTCTATTTCGTCTCCGCCGGCCCTTTTAGCCTGTTCATCTGTTCATGTGATAAAAATGATGCGAGGCGGGAGATGCATCTCCTGCCTCGCACGTTTTTGTGGCATAAAGGGAATCAGTTTTGATCCGACCGGGCAATTATCAGCTGGTTGTCATCCCCCGTCCGGGTGTTGTACAAAAATGGCCGGATCCATTCTGCCAGCGGTTTTTCCGCCAAAAACTTGGGCATGGGAATCGGGAGCATATGCAGCCTGTGCTCTAATTTTTTTAAATATGCCATGAGGATTTGGTATTCCATTGTATCCGGGTGATAAGGCGGGTTTCCGCTGCAAAAACATTCAATGATTTGAAAAACAGCGTCTTTCACATAGCGCTGCATGAGGGCGCCGTATTTTTCAGGGGGAATCTGATGGTACCGTTTGCTCTTTTTGGCGAGCGCTGCAAAGGTAAGCTTATCAAAATACCGGGCTGGAATTTTCAGCAGCGGCAGCAGAAGCCTGACCGGCCGGGAGGAAACATCCAGCATGGAGGCGAGCTTGCGCGTGTCGTGTGCAGCTGCTTCCAGAAATGACCGGTATACCGCAGTGAAATGGTGCTTTCTAAAATATTCGGCATAGGTTAGCCCTTCCATATCCCAATGCGGAACGTGAACGATCGGGAGAGAGGAGATCAAAATCTTACCAGCATCAAACTGAATTTTTCGGATACAAGCGCCGGCGCCAACCAGGGATGCAGTTGACACGTCGTAGATCTCATTGCCCCGTGCAGAGGTGAGCTTTGTGATATTCTGCTGATGGGTGTGCGCGGTTAAAAAGAGCTGAATGCCGGCGTCCGCCAATCGGGCGGCGAGCTCTTTGCCGCCATGGATCACATCGTAGCCGGGAATATGCTCCAAAAGCTCAAATGGATAAAGCAATGGGTGGTGTGACATGGCGAACAGGTAATCCCCGCTCTCCTTGGCGGCCTTGATCTGCTCAAAAATCCAATGGAGGCAATCCTCAGAAAAGCCGATGAAAGAGCGCCCGTTGCCATCGTCGTTTAACGCGAGCAGGCGGATACCCTCCCCCAGCTTTACACAGTAGGACATGCTTTGTTGATGGATGCTGAGCGCGTCATTGGGGCCGAACTCCGCATAGAGCGAGCGAAGGTCATCCCGGTGCGTCGCCTCCACCGGCGTTGGTTCGGTTCCGCTGAAACGCATCGCCCGGAAGAAATCATTTTCATCGTAGCCTTTGCCGATGTAGTCATGGGTAGCCGTCGTCACATAAACCCTTTTCCCGGCCCGGCGCAGTGCCTGAAGGCGCTCGATGAATTCCATATGGCAGATTTTTTCGCCGCAGTTGATCAGGTCGCCTGGGATTAGGATAATATCAGTATCGCCGCACTGTGCCATAAAATCAAACGCAGCGTCAATAATGGCTGGGGATTCCTTTAAACAGATTTGATCGCCCTGCTCCCGGAGTAGGTAAGCGCGGCTATCCGGCTCATAAATTTGAGGGGAGAAATAGTGCGGGTCAGCAATTAAAAATACACGAAGCATTGCGCCGCCCCTTTCCAAAAATAATTAGTATGCAAAGCAAACAACGTTTCCGTCCAACGTATAGGTTTCGTTGCGGACATAGCCTTCGCCCTCCAGCGCGGTCAGGAAGGCGTCCCGCATTTCTGCATTGGGGAATTCAACCCTTGCTTCAACGGCGACTTCCTCCGGCTCACACATATAGCAGAAGATGAATCCGGTCTGCCACCATGTTTTTTCCATCTCACGCTTGAATTTGTATTTTCCATTGTGATAGAGCGTCATTTCCATCGGGATCATTTTCTCATCCGGGATAGTGTTGTAAAAATCATCCGTCAGGGTCGAACCGGGCTCACGGTAATAAAGCCCCATCTCCGCGCCAGTAGCGCACCAGAGGTATTCGCCTTTCCACACCTGAAGCATCCATTCGTAACCGTCGTAGTCAAATTGAAACCGCTTGGTGTCAAGATAATAGCCGAAATGGGGCGCAATCTGATCATATAGCTCGCAGTAGCCGAGCTTGCGCATCCATGGGTCGTGCGCGGAAAAATAGATGCCCTGCGTTGCGTCGTAATCAAAGCCGATGGCCACGATGCCGCGCTGCCCGTCATCTCGAAAAACATTGCGGTCTTCATCGTAAACGATATTGATATCAAAATAATCATTGTCGCTCAACCACTGATAAAAGGGCTGCGCAAACGCCACAAGCTTTGGGTTTTGGGAGGACATAAATTTGCCGTTGAGCGTCAGCTCAACAATTTCCCAAAATTGTGGGCCCAGATCAGCAAGAGAGGGCTTATCCGCCGCATCCGGTTCGGTGGTAGGCTCCCCCTGCTGTGCCGATGAGGGAACCGCTTTTGCAGGCGTTTGTCGGGGCGTGTCAGTTTTCACGGCTGTGGCTTCTTTTTGCGCTGTGGGCTGTGGTTCTTCCGGATCAGCTTTTATCGGAAGGGTTGATTTTGCAGGATCGGGGGTAGGCGGCTTTTGCGTTTCTTCCTCTTTAGGCGCCTGCTGCACCTGCTGTGTTTTTGTGGATTGCTGCGATACAGCCACGGGGGCGGATGGTGTGGGTGCGGCGAGTAGTATTGCCGCCGCCAGCAGTGCGGAGAGCGCTCTCATGATCCATGCTGTCATTTTTATCGATTCCTTTCCTCAAAACGACCAAATTGGTGAATAATTGACTTCTATTATAATTGATTTCCGCATATTTGGAAAGCAGAACCTTTTTTAGCCTGCTTTTTTGTGGACACCTGGATACCGGATACATAGGATAAAGGAGATCATATTTTTATGGAAGGGTGCGTAAATGGATGAATCAGAATTTACCTGCTGCGGTCATTCAGAGCTTTACCATGCAAAACACAATGTTTTCACAGAGAAAGGCAGTCCTGCATTGGCGGATTGTTTTTCCGCAGTTTTTTTCTCAGCGTTTTGCTCAACAAGCGCGCCAGATCAACAACCATTATAGGGGGGAAGCGCTGCAACGCCGGCAGTTTGCCACATCGCAGCTCTATCCTGCTGCGGTCAGAAAGCAGCAAATGGGAGGCGTTGCACTGCCTTATGAATTGGAAAACACGTTTAACGTAACTTTGAACCGTGCCTGTATCGTCAGCCTGTATACGGATGAATATCAGTTTACAGGCGGCGCGCACGGTATGACGGTGCGCACGGCGGATAACTGGAACCTTCGCACGGGCAGGCGCTTTGCGCTATGCGACCTGTTTCCAAGGCATCGCGATTGCAGGCAAATGATCCTTCGGCAGATCATCACTCAGATCGCGCGGGACCCTTCCTCCTATTTTGATAATTACAGAGAGTTGGTGGTACAGAATTTTGATCCAAGGCGATTTTATTTGACGCAGGATGCAGTCATGGTTTATTTTGGGCTGTATGAAATCGCGCCGTATTCCTCCGGCATGCCTGTTTTCGCCATCCCTTATGAGGTGGATCCAGCCTTTGTCATTTGCCGGGAGAGGGAATCCTAGATCAGGAACACATCTGTGTAGGAAGGCAGGATTCCATTGCAACGGTTGGCCGGAGCCGATCACAAAAATGCGAAATAGAATAATGGTAGGGCTGGATGTGGAGTTTTAAAAGAGAAGGGTCTATTAAAGCTCGCTCAGAGATAAAATTGCAGAGCCATCCCGGCGGAATCAAACATCCGTTTGCAGAAATACACATGGAACGGCCCCAAATGGGCACGGATTTCACAGAAAAGATACATGCAGGCGCCGAAAGATAGTAGAACGGAGCGGGAAGCTTATTATAGCAAACTTCCCGCTCCGTTCTTTTCGCCAGTCAGCTGAGCGGCTGCCCAATAAGCCCCCATCAAGCCCGCTGTGTTTCCAAGCTGCGCAGGCACAAGAGCAATATCACGGTAGCTTGGCATCAGCCGGGCGTCCAGTGCTTGCTTTAGGCGCGGCAGGAGATAGGGCTCCTTCATAATCCCTCCGCCGAGCACGATGCGCTCCGGATCAAGGCTGTAGGCCAGCCCGGCGAGGCCGACGGCAATTTCTCCAATCCAGCTGTCGACCAATTGCACAATCGCTTGATTTCCATGATGCAAGAGGGCAAAAAGCTCCCGCCCGTTGACCGGATGGCCCAAAAGTGATTCGGCTTCCCTGGTTAGCGCGCGTGTGGAGGCATAGGTTTCATAGCAGCCTTCTCCTCCGCAAGTGCATTTGCGCCCTCCAGCATGTGTTACGATGTGGCCGAATTCCCCGGCCGCGCCGTGAAAGCCGGTGTAGAGCTCGCCATTGAGAATGGCCGCGCCCCCGATTCCAGTGCCATAAGTCAGGCACAAAAATGCTGGCAGCCGCGCCCCGCGCCAAAGTGCGCTTCGCCTAAAGCGGCGGCGTTGACGTCGTTTTCCACCGCTACCGGCACGCCGAATGCCTCTTCTAATAAGGAGCGTACCGGCGTGCCGGTATAGCGGGGCACATTATCCGTCGCATACCGGATGCCGCCCGTTTGGCGGTCAACCTGGCCGCAGGTGCTTACGCCGATCCGTTCAAAGGCGGGGAGCGCGCGCAAAAGGCGCCTGAACAGTTTCCATCAGAGCTGTGCCGCCTAAATGTGCATTGGTTGGCGCTTCTTTGGTGAATTGCGGCGTTTGTGCGCCGGCAGGAAGAAACCCGTATTTGATATTGGTGCCGCCGATGTCAACAACGGCAGTATTACAACTGTTCATAAAACCTCCACAAAGCGTTTGGTAATCTCCTGCGGCCTGGTGATTGCTCCGCCGACACGGCGCAGAAAGCCCCCGCGTCAAGCGCCTGCCGCAGCTGCTGTGGGTAGTGGATACCGCCCTCCGCGATAACGGGTACATCGACCGCTTGGGAAATCTTTTGGATGAAGGCAAGATCAGGCAGGCTGGTGCCTTGCGTATAAGGCGTATAGCCCGCCATTGTTGTGCCCACGCAATCGAAGCCGATCTCCTCGGCGTGCAGCGCCTCCTCATAACAGGAACAATCTGCCATGAAGAGCTGGTCGGGATATTTGTTGCGCACTTCGTGAAAGATATCATCCAAACTCTTCCCGCCGGTTCGCAGGCGGTTTGTTGCATCCATTGCAATAATTTCAACGCCGGTTTCAACGAGCGCGTCTACTTCGACCATGGTGGGTGTGATATAGACGTCGCTGTCCTTATAAATCTGCTTGATAATACCGATCATGGGCAGGCGGACCATTTTGCGGATCTCTGTGATATCCGCTACCGTGTTGGCCCGGATTCCGACGGCCCCGCTCATCTCGGCTGCAACTGCCATGCGGGACATGATAAAAGAGCTGTGAAGCGGCTCATTTTCTAATGCCTGGCAGGAAACGATTAGCCCACCGCGTACACGGTCGAATATGTCCAGATTTTTCATAGATCAATCCATCCTCTTCCTAAAATAATAGCGGATACCGCTTGTTTTTCAACTGTTCTAATTATATAATGGAACAGGATTTTTGGGAAGGCTTTTCCAAAGAAACGGCGTAGGAAAGGATGTTGTTTTACAATGGCTGATCTAGAAAAATACAGGGGTGTGATCCCCGCTTTTTACGCTTGCTACGATGATGCGGGGGAGATAAGCCCGGAACGCACCCGTGCGCTGGCAAGGTATTTGATCGATAAGGGTGTGAAGGGCCTATATGTGTGCGGTTCGTCTGGAGAATGTATCTACCAGAGTGTGCAGGAGCGTAAAATTACGTTGGAACATGTGATGGCAGAGGCGAAGGGAAAGGCAACGGTGATCGCACATGTTGCCTGCAACAACACGCGCGACAGCGTGGAGCTTGCCCGCCATGCCGAGGCGCAGGGTGTGGATGCGATCGCCTGTATTCCGCCGATCTATTTCCATCTGCCGGAATACGCGATTGCAGAATATTGGAATACGATTTCCGCCGCCGCGCCCCATACGGACTTTGTCATCTATAATATCCCGCAGCTTGCGGGTGTGGCGCTGACGATGCCGCTGTTTCAGGAGATGCGCAAAAACGGCCGTGTTGTGGCCGTTAAGAATTCTTCCATGCCAGTGCAGGATATTCAGATGTTCAAGGCTGAGGGCGGCAGGGATTTTATCGTATTCAATGGACCGGACGAGCAGTTCGTCGGTGGACGCGCCATGGGTGCAGACGGCGGTATTGGCGGCACCTATGCGGTGATGCCGGAGCTGTTTTTGAAAGCGGACGCACTGGTGCGTGCGGGAGACCTTGAAACGGCAAGGGAAATCCAATTTGCAATGAATGAGATCATCTATACCATGTGTGGCAGCCGCGCAAACCTCTATGCTGTGATGAAAGAAATTTTAAAGAGGAAAGGCGTGAATGTGGGTGGTGTACGCGCACCGCTGACGCCCGTATCCGAATCAGATTTGCCGGTTGTGGAGCACAGCATGGCGATGATTGATGCAGCAATTGAAAAATATAACGCCTACTAAAATGTAATAAAACAACATATAATGAATATTATAGATTATATTGCAATTGTAGTGAGGTTCATGATAAAATGGACATGAGGTGAGGGCATGGATGAGAAAATGCTGTTACAGGCAATTCAGCAAATTGTAAAAACCGAAATTGAGCCGCTCAACGGCCGCATGGACGAGATGAGCGGTCGTATGGATGAGATGAGCAGTCGCATAGACCGAATGGAAAACCGCATGGATCGCATTGAGATGCGGATGGATCGCATGGAGGGGCGGATGGATCGGGTCGAGATTCTGTTGGAACATGAGATTCCGAAGCAGCTGCAATTGTTGGCCGAGGGTCATCAGGGAATTGTGGCGCGTTTGCCCAAGGAACACGAAATGGAGGATCTTCACTCCCGAGTGAGTACGCTGGAGCGGGTATCGGCGGATCACAGTGACGAGATTCGGCTTTTAAAATGCGCCAATGGAATGTAACACTTGCGTTCATACATAAAAAAACCGGATGCTCTGCTTTACACATGGCAGGGAATCCGGTTTTTTTGCTTATGCATTTCCGATGCGCCGCCGGTTATGTTGCCTCATTCTTCTTCCAGAGCATCGCCTTGCCGAAGGCTTCTGCATTTGCATTGCGGGCATTTCCATACCCTGGCGCGCGGAGAAAGCGTGCCTTGTGCGCCGCATTGCGGGCAGGATACGTTATAAAAGCCGGTCGTCTGTAGATAGCCCATCGACATCAGCGCCGAGCCGCCGATGATGAGCAGCGCGCCTAAAATACTCAGCAGAGACCAGGTGAACGCCAGAATCAGCCCGCCGAAGACGGCGGCGAAGCCGAGCGCCAGAAATACCATGCCGATGGTTCGATGTCGCTGTATCTCACCGAGTGGGGCGGCCTTTTTTTGCAATGGATAGCCGCAGTGCGGGCAGGCCGGGGCGGCGGAGGAAACCTCCTGTTTGCATTCCGGGCATGTGTTGATTGCCATAAAGACACCTCCATTTGAACATGAGGAAGGGATTGCAGCGTTTGCCGCAATCCCGCTTTTTGCTTTATTCGCCGGCCTTTTGTAATGTAATGCCGAGCTCTTGAAGCTGAATTTCATCCACTTGTGCAGGGCATTCTGTCATCGGTTCGCTCGCATTCTGCACCTTCGGATAGGCCACCACGTCCCGCAGTGTTTCACAGCGGAGCATTTGCATGATGAGCCGGTCCAGACCAATGCCAAATCCGCCATGTGGCGGCGCGCCGAAGCGGAACGCATCGAGCAGATAGCCGAATTTTGCCTTGGCCTCCTCTTCGCTTAGGCCGAGCAGGGAGAAAATACGGTTTTGCAGGGTCGGATCGGTAATGCGGATGGAGCCGCTGGAGAGCTCCACACCGTTGAGCACAAGATCATAGGCCTTTGCGCGCACATTGGCCTTATCCGTTTCGAGATAATAGAGGCATTCGTCCATTGGAGCGGTGAAGGGATGGTGCATAGCGACAAAGGTCTCCGTCTCCTCATCCCACTCAAAGAAGGGGAATTCCGTGATCCAGAGGAGGTTATAGGTATCCTGTGGGATGATATCGAGCTTTTTCGCTACCTCGTTGCGCAGTGCGCCGAGGGCTGAAAGAACGTGGGATACCATCGTATCTGCTACGATCAGCACCACGTCGCCGGTTTCCGCGCCGGCCTTCGTGAGGATTGCCTGCATTTCATCCTCCGTCATAAATTTGGCAAAAGAGGAGGTTGTGCCTTCCGGTGTGAGGCGGATCCAAGCAAGCCCCTTTGCCCCAATTCCGCGAACAAATTCCGTAAGCTTGTCGATTTCCTTGCGGGTGAGTGCTTTTACGGAGCTCTTGGCCGTGATGCCGCGCACCGTGCCACCGCCTGCGGCAGCGCCGGAAAAGACAGAGAAGCCGCAATCCTTCACAATATCGGTCAGATCGTAAAGCTCCATTCCGAAGCGGGTATCCGGCTTATCGGAGCCGTAACGGTTCATAGCTTCCCGATAGGTCAACCGCGGCAGGGGAAGTGGAATGTCTACGCCGAGTGCCTCTTTGAAAACGCGTTCCATATAGCCTTCGCCGATGGCCAGCACATCCTCCATCTCAACGAAGGACATCTCCACGTCGATCTGTGTGAATTCCGGCTGGCGGTCTGCACGCAGATCCTCATCACGGAAGCAGCGGGCGATCTGCATATAGCGGTCAAAGCCCGCCACCATGGAAAGCTGCTTATAAAGCTGCGGAGATTGCGGCAGGGCGTAAAATGAGCCGTTGTGGATGCGGCTGGGGACGAGAAAGTCCCTTGCGCCCTCCGGTGTGGAGCGGATCAGGATGGGCGTTTCAATTTCGACGAAGCCGTTTTCATCAAAATAATCCCGCGTTATCTTGGAAATTTTGTGCCGCATCAGAAGATTGCGCTGCAAATCCGGGCGCCGCAGGTCAAGGTAGCGGTATTTCAGCCGAGTCAGCTCCGCAGTGGGGCAGTTCTCAATGATTTCAAAAGGCGGCGTTTCGCTATATGCCAATACGCGCAGATCCTCCACCGCAATTTCAATCTCACCAGTAGGAATTTCCCTGTTTTTACTGGATCGTTCGCGTACCGTCCCCTTAGCCATGAGCACATACTCACTGCGCACGGTAAATGCCTTATCGAAAATATCTTTTGCCGTGCGCTCGTCGAAGGCGAGCTGGACAATGCCGGTGCGGTCGCGCAGATCAACGAAGATCAGCGCGCCGAGATCGCGCTGGCGCTGCACCCAGCCGCACACGGTCACGGCTTTGCCAACATCCTGCATGCACAGATCGCCGCAGTAATTTGTTCGTTTGAGCCCTGTCATTGTGTCCATTATAGATTCCCTCCAAAGAGCGCCTGCAAATTGCCGGCGTTTTCCTCATTGATAAAATCGGCGAGTTGATCCGCCGTTTCATGAACGACCAGCCCCATGAAATCCTCCGCGAAGGTGGAGAGCGCCACCTCTTGGGTTTCGCCAGACTCCATGTTTTTCAGTATGGCTTTTCCGGTTTCCAGCTCGTTGTCGCCGAGCACCATGGTATACCGCGCGCCGAGCTTGTTGGCATATTTCATCTGGGCCTTGACGGAGCGGTCAGCTAAATCGTATTGGGCAGACATGCCGTCCTCTCGGATAGAGGCGACAATTTTAACCGCCTCGACCGATGCCTTGTCCCCCATAGAGGCGATATAGAGATCGCACCTAGGCGCTTGCGGAAAAGGCGTTTTCTGCGTTTCCATTAGGAGCATCAGCCGCTCGAGCCCCATGGCGAAACCGAGGGAAGGCACATGCGGGCCGCCGAGCTCCTCCACAAGGCCGTCGTAACGCCCGCCTCCACAAACCGTGCCCTGTGCGCCGATCTCATCGGAGACGAATTCGAAAACTGTGCGTGTGTAATAATCCAGCCCGCGTACGATGCGAGGGTTGATGGTATATTCGATGTCCATGGCGTCGAGATAAGTTTTGACATAGCCAAAATGCGCTCTGCAATCATCGCATAGATAATCGAGCATCAGCGGCGCACCTTGCGCAATCTCCTGGCAGACCGGGCTTTTGCAGTCGAGAATACGCATAGGGTTGCGCGCAAGCCGGCCACGGCAGGTTTCGCACAGCTGATCTTGACGGGCGGCGAAATAGGTATGCAGAGCCTTGTGATATTCCGCGCGGCAGGAAGGGCAGCCGATGGAGTTTAATTCCAGATGCAGGTGTTCAATGCCGAGATAATCGAAGATGTTGGATGCCATGGAGATGATCTCCGCATCCGCCGCTGGAGCAGCCGCGCCGAGGCATTCCACGCCAAATTGATGGAATTCGCGCAGCCTGCCTGCCTGCGGCTTTTCATATCGGTAGCAGGAGGTCAGGTAGCAGACCTTTTGCGGCAAGGCCTCGTTGTGCAGCCCATGCTCAAGAAAAGCACGCACTGCACCCGCCGTCCCTTCCGGGCGCAGGGTGATGGAACGGCCTCCTTTATCGTCGAAGGTGTACATTTCTTTCTGCACCACATCGGTGGTATCGCCGACGGAGCGCTGGAACAGTTCCGTGTGTTCAAAAACCGGCGTGCGAATTTCATGGTAGCCGAAATTTCGGGCAATTTCGAGCATGGATTGCTCCATGTATTGGTTTTGATAGCTCTTTGCGGGCAGCGTATCCTGTGTGCCCTTGATGCTTTGCGTGAGCAGCGCCATTGTTATGATCATCCTTTCTCCGCGAGGCGTTTGGAAAATTTATTATTCAAACTTTCCGCCTCGCCTTTCCTGCACATGAAAAACTGATTGAATTGTTTCTTTCTATTTTCACATGTTTGTGTGGAAAAAGCAATGTTTCGGCGGGATTTTTTTAAAGATTTGTTGGATTTCAGCTGATGCTACCCTCGGTGTACAAAGAGCAACACGGTTTTTTAGGGCATCTTCGGAGGCTGACTACGTAACTTTCGTTGCCGGGCGGCAGCCCGGCTGCCTCAAAAGCCTTGCCGGCCGCCAAATCTGCTCCTAAAAAACTTCTGCGAACCTGCCAGCGAGAGAAAAGCGGCATTGGCAAGAAACGCGGGTGGGCTGATGCCCATCAAGGACGTCGCCAGCGCTGATTTTGGCCGCTGACAGGCGTATTGCTTTTTGTACACCGAGGGTAGGCAGAAGCGGCGATTGAAGCGCCAGACGGGCTTGGTTTTTGTAAAGCATAGAAAGCAACGCTTTATTTCGCGCCCTTTTTCGCATCCCGCGCGTAATCTTGTCCCTTTTGGGAAAAATAGATTGTAAATTTCCGGGCTTTGCTCCATTGCCCGGCTAAGGACGGGATTACTTTTGAAACGGGACATCATACGGCGCGCAAAGCCGCGCGCGCTGAAAAGGCAGATTGAGAAGGATCTCTATTCTTTGCGCAAGAAATATACGAAAGCGCTGCGCGCCCATGACGATACTGCTTTGGGCGAATGGCTCTGCGATAATTTTTATCTGTTGGAGCGGGAGGGGCGCGGCGTGCTCTCTCAACTGAAAACCGCACCGGCTCTGCCGCTGGATGCGGATGGCGTTGTGCGGATTTATGCCTTATGCCTGCGTGCAGTGCGGGAGCATGCGGATCTATCCGAGCAGATTTTGGAGAGCGGATTGCAGCAAGCAGGGCTGTGTAGCGCAGAGGTGGAGCTTGTGCCGCTTTTCCTGCGCGCCGCCCTGCTGCATACCGCTCGCCTCGGATGTGAAGAAACAGGGGAGCCAGCGGTTCAGAGGCTGAGCCATGCCGTTCTGACGCTGCGCGCGATGCAGGATTGGGATTTTGATATGCTTTTGGAGAGCCTAAGCCCCGTAGAGCAGATTTTAATGCGGGACCCGGAAGGCATCTATCCGCAGATGGATGAGACGACGCGCTTTTGCTACCGCCGCTTAACCGCGCAGGCTGCACGGAATGCAGGCATAACGGAACAGGAGGCGGCCTGTGCCGCGCTCTCCCAGGCGCAGGCCGGAGAAACGCCCGGAGAGCGCCATGTAGGCGCCTGGCTTCCTTCGGGCCCGTCTTATCGGCGAAGGGGGAAAACCGCCCTGCTGATGGAGGCGCTTTTCCCCTTGCTTGTTGCGCTATGCACCGCTATATTAACGCGCGCGTGGTATCTGGTTCCGCTTTTATATTTTCCGGTTTGGGAGATTCTCCGCTACCCAATCGAGGCGGCGTTTTCCAGCGGCGTTGCAGTGCGCCCGATGCACAGGTTAAATTTAGAAGGGATGATTCCGGAGGAAGGGGCGACGCTGATTGCCGTTTCTACGCTGCTGCCTGGCGCTTCCCAGGTCGCGTAAGCTGGGGCAACATCTAGAGCAGCTCTGGCGAACGAACGGCACGGAAGCGTACTGATAGCCTACATTCTTACTAAAGTTAGTGTAACCGCCTATACCGGAGGTATCTTTTTGGAATTCTTACTTGGACTTCCTTTTGGTATGGGGCAATCGGACTATTGTCCTGACCGGCATCTTCACCGTACTGAGTGGAATGAAAGGAGTAATGACCCTCTCAGCTATTCAAACCCCTATTTTAATCATCGGTTCTTTCTTGGTTCTTTTCCTGGGACTGTCAGCCTT